>Ga0163108_10000101_pt1 | contig 59063 bp, 37 predicted proteins | sample Fk1155metaG_FD_109644 | JGI IMG/M metagenome (GOLD analysis project Ga0163108, IMG submission 109644) | Marine microbial communities from the Central Pacific Ocean - Fk160115 155m metaG | ecosystem: Environmental > Aquatic > Marine > Oceanic > Photic zone | place: The Central Pacific Ocean...
AGCAGTTGTTCAGCCTGGGCGGTGGTATAACGCTCATCGTAAAAAGTTACGGGGATGCCCGTGACTTCCAGCAACCACTGTCCGAAGGCACGAGCTTCTCGGGACTTGGCGCTTTCCTCGCCATCACTATAGACCGGTAAACCAATCACGAATCCCACCACGGTTTCCTGGTTTACCAGCTGTTGAAAAAATCGGGTGTCGGCAGCCAGGTCCTGGCGCGTGTAGTTCTCGTAGGGACTTGCCAGGCGTCGTTCCGTATCCGTGATGGCAATGCCGATGCGGACCGTGCCAAAATCAATGCCGATCAGTCGGCCTGTTGCAGGTAAAGGTTCTGTCATGGTTTCCCGGGAAGTGCCTTGATTGGTTTGCGAAGTTCTTCAGATTGAAAGTAACCATGATGCAGGAAACGCAAGGTGGCCGCCTGTACCTGTGGATGATCCATGAGGTAGGTATGGATCGCCGGGGCAACGAGAAAATCATGTGCTCCTGCCAAACGTGTTTCTGCGACCGTGACCACGAGGTCATCATGCCCATCAATCAACGGATTGTTCAGGATCGTGCGCTCCGATTTGCCAGCAATAATTCCGAAACGACATTTCGGAGTTGCCAGTTGACTCGATAACCGAGACCAGTAGGAGCCAATCTCGTTACCACTGGGACCCCACACCGCACGAACTGCCTTGTTGTTGCTGATTTGTTCCGCCATGCTGGAACCCTGGTTGGGTGGGGCCAGCATGACGATGGAACCCCAGGGAGGGTGTACGATCTTTTTTTTCTGGATGTCTGCCAGGTAGTGTCGAATGACCAGGTTTCCCAGGCTATGCGCGACGAAGCTGATTTCTGTTGCCTGGGGTAGTCCACGAATGACCTGGTGCAATGATTTAGCGTGGTCGGCCACCGGGGCCCGCGTGCTTGCGTAGGACATCGTCAGGACGGTGTAGTCGCTTTGTTTTCCCAGGTACTGGCTTAGGCTGTGCATGGAGTTGCGGGTGCGGCCGAGTCCATGCAGAACGAGTACGACTTTCCCCTTGATGGGCTGAAGTTTTAGTTGTGATTTTAACTGCGCCAATGTCTTTTCACACTGTTCGAGGCTCCCCCAGGAATGACGGTAATTCTTGCTGTCCAGTAGGCGGTGGTGATGGGTCAGTGCATTACGCTGAATTCGCCAACCACGAAAAAGTAATTGATCACTCCAGAATTGTGTTCCACCCAGTGTGCGAAACTTGATCGTGGAACCGACGGTCGGTGGCGCGGCGTGCAGGATGGGTGCTGCCAGGATAATCAGGACGAGCAGGCACACCACTGCCGCTGTCCATGATACCGAGCGGTTCGAGGCATAATGCATGGTTATCTCCGGTAACTTGTCGCAAGAGTTAGCCACTCTGTTGACATGCTAAACGTATTCGAAATCAGACCGTTAAAGGTACTGATCCCATCCTTCTTCCTTGAGTCGTTCTACGACCTGGCGTACGGATTCTTCTTGTTGCTTATTCACGATTAACGTGGCATCTTCGGTATGGACGACGATCACGTCATCCAGGCCAACCGTGACGACCAGGTGATCTTTTTCGGAACGGATAATCGAGTTGCTGGATTCGATTCCTAGATGTTTTCCCAGGATCACGTTACCCTGGGAATCCGGTGTATGCATCGTAGCTAACGATTGCCAGTTGCCGACATCGTTCCATTGAAAAGGAGCCTCTACCACCAGCACATTATCGTACTTTTCCATGATGGCATAGTCGATAGACTTGCCTTCGATCTGGGCGAAACTCTCCTGCAGGGTGGCTTCGAAGTCCGGGGTCTCGGCCGTGGCGGCAATGGCTGCCAGGTGTTCGTACATCGTGGGCTCCCACTCCTTTAATGCCTGGAGAATGGTTGCGGCCTTCCAGACAAAGATTCCCGAATTCCAATAGAAGCTCCCGGATTCCAGGTACTGCTGCGCCACGGTCAGAGTTGGTTTCTCCCGAAACTGTGCAACTCGATAGGTCGCCGGAGAATCCGTATCAGTTGCGTCCAGGATCTCTCCACGTTCGATATATCCAAACGATTCAGCGGGATAGCCGGGTCGAATACCGAACGTCAAAATCCTCCCTGGATCCGATTCCACCAGGCTGGCGGCATGTTCGATGGTTTCACAGAAAAGCTCCGTGGGATGAATCACGTGGTCTGCTGGCATCACAACCATGGTGGCATCGGGATCCTGGCGATGGGTCAGGAAAGCGGCCAATCCAATGCAGGGAGCGGTATCCCGTTTGCAGGGTTCTCCCAGGATGGAATGGGCCGGCAAATCAGGTAACTGCTGCTGGATGGCAGGTACCAGGCGTTGGTTCGTGAGAATACAGGTGCGTTCAGCTGGAACCAGTGATGACACGCGATCAATCGTCGCCTGGATCATGGTTCGTCCACCCGTTAGATCGAGCAGCTGCTTTGGTTGGTCAACTCGACTGGCCGGCCAGAACCGGGTGCCGGCTCCACCGGCCATGATCATTGCATGTAACATCAGTAATCGGGTCCACAGCAAGTTAGGGATGAAAAAAAGTTGGTGTATCGATCTTCGTGCAGCCAGTTATCCTGGCTGCCACTTCATGTTGATCCAGTGCCCAGCGCGGATGGATTTCCAGGTCAATGTCCGGAGCCACCTGGAGTCCAGCAGACGTTAGCCAGCTACGGTAGAGGTTCGTCATGATCTGTCGAGCTGTGGCGGGCGAGTCCCGCCCTGTCGCATCGTCATTCTTGACAGGCGCAAAAGCTGCTCGACGATCGACCTCTACCATGATTGGATTCCTGGCCACGGAGGCCAGCTCGAAAATAAATCGCTCGAACTTAAAGGCGTTCAAGGTGTTTTCGCCATGCGGTACGGCATCATCATCCAGGCAGGAGACCGCCTTGGGCATTGCATGGTAAGGCAAAAGGTTCGTGTCAGCTGCACTCCGCTCGAGAAGGGTTGTATTCAATAGGTGGCTGCCCATACTGCCGGCCCAGAACTGCAGGTGCCCATCGCTGGTTGTCCCCTCCGACACCGTTTCCGGAAGATGACTGTACTCGATAATTCGCATGGTGTCATGGACCAGCACGCCAACTCCCACACGTTCCGAGGCATCCGTTTTGCGAACCACGTGTGTCGACATCTCAGATTCTGCAAGTACGTGATGGCCAATGAGTCGTGGGTCGCAGATGGGCAGCAGTGGGTTGTCGATCTGGCCATAGAACAGGTATTTCACGCCGCGTTGAATGATATCTGCCAGGCAGCCGTGATTGGTAAAGGAAGAGAGCATGCCGCCATGTCCGTTGGGACTCAGGGCTAGTAAACCAGGGGAGCTCATCAGGATGCGGCCCGAGTGCCGGTCGACCGCAGGTATTTGCTCCTGGCAAAACAAGGTGATCGGAACCTTCTCCCTGTCCAGGAGCCCCTGCTGCTGCAGGAATGTTTCGATGGGTGCATGGGTATCTGGGCTGGTCATCAGGAAGAGAGGCAACATGGTCTCGTAGCGATCCGACATGACCTCGATACGATCGATCAGGACCTCGAGCAGGGAACGTCCCGAGACGGAACCGATGGGAAACAGACCCTTGGGATGCGCAAAGCCAAGCCGTGACCCCTTTCCACCAGCAACCAGTACGACCGCTACCTGGTGAGAACGCAATGCCTCGCTCCCCTGTTGGATCGCCTCGGCCTCGTCGGCTTCTTCGACGGGCAGTTGGTGGACGGGGGCAGGATGCACCTGGGACCAATCGATTTTTTCCGGGGTCGCGTGGGTTGCCTGTTCGAATAGCAACTTTGTTTCCTCCAGGTCGAGATCCCGGATCTGTGATGCCAACTGCTCCTGGTCTCCCCGGTCGAGGTGATCCCAGTGCGCCACCAGGTGCTCCTGGCCGTACGGCAACAACAATTTCCGCAAGTCCTGTTTAATTAGTTCGGTCATTCCTGCAGTCGCACCCCGCATCGGTCGCGGTCAAAAAATCCATTGCCCGGTGACCCAGGCATAGGCCAGTAGGCAGAGCAGTGGACATAGGACAAAAATAGCCCCATAGGTGAAGATGGTAGTCCATGTGTTACGAGGCCAGCGAGACATGAGTTCACCTGTCATTAAAGGAGATTCTGTTCATGCAGTTTGTATCGTGGAAATCTCCCTGTTAACATAATCAGGTAGCTAGAGAACTCCAAGTGCGAGTTCCTGATTTCCGGACTTCAACAGATGATGGGTAAAGAAACATGACCTGCCGACATAAAGAAGCCAGAGACAGTGGAGTTACCCCGTTGTTGCAGATCAAACGATTCTCGGGATCGAAATTGAGATGGCTGCTCCTGGCTCTTCCAGGAGTCCTGTTGATGCCCGCCAATGCCCAGGAAACAACCTCTCGTACGAAGGTGGCCGCGAAATCCATCGGCTGGCCCATGTATCGAGCCAATGCTGCTCGTACCGGCCATGTCGCTGGCAAGCTGAGTGACCAGCTTCACCTCCAATGGGTCTATCATGCCGGTCAGCGGCCCAGCCCAGCCTGGCCTCGCAGTCCTCGGATGCCTTTCGATCGAGCTTACCAAACCGTTGTTGCCCAGGGCCAGGTGCTCTTTGGCAGTTCCGCAGACAACACGGTCTATGCACTTCATGCAAAGACTGGAAAAGAGAACTGGCGTTTCGTTACCGATGGTCCGATCCGATTTGCCCCGGCGATCTGGCATGATCGAGCGTTCGTCGCCAGTGATGATGGATTCCTGTATGCATTGAACCTGTCAGATGGCCGCTTGCTCTGGAAAATCCAGGGAGGCGCTGATCAATCGACAATCCTGGGAAATCAACGACTGGTCAACAAGTGGCCAGCCCGTGGGGGTCCGGCCGTGGTGGGGGAGGTGGTCTATTTTGCGGCCGGGATCTGGCCCACGGATGGGATCTACCTGAGAGCCGTGAATGCTCGTACCGGTAAGCAGGTTTGGCTCAATGATGATTCAGGGGCTCGTTACATGGCACAACCTCACGGGGGTGCAGATGCCAAGAGTGGCGTTTCTGCGCAAGGGTACCTGGTTCTCTCTGGTAATTCATTGTTCGTTCCGACGGGTCGTGCTGTACCGGCGGTATTTCATGCCGACAAGGGAACCTTTGCTTACTTCCACCTGCAAAAATTTGGACATCAGGGCGGTGCCCCGACGATGGCCGTGGGAGACATGTTCTTTAATAGCGGGACAGGATTCAGTAGTAGTAGTGGCGAGAAAGTAACCGCCCTCTCCTCCGGGCAGTTGGCCTCCTTGAAGGATGGTATGGTGCACAGCAACGGTAAAGATATGGTTGCTTATCGCTGGGTCGAAGTCGAGAAACCCGACCGCAAGGGAAAGCTGGTAAAGACCAGGGCATTGCAGCCCACCTGGACGGTCAAGAATGTTACAGGCGGGGCCGAACTGATTAGCGTCGGTGACCAGGTGGTCTCCGGAGGACCAGGCCAAGTAGATGTTGTTGATAGCCAGCAGCAAAAGGTTCATTGGTCCACGAAGGTGGCAGGGCAGGCTTATGGCCTGGCCGTGGCGGATGGTCAACTGATCGTGAGTACCGACCAGGGAAAGATTTATGCGTTTGGTCCGCAGGCGGTGACCGAGCCACAAATTATCGCCACGACCCCAGGCGATTCTCCGTACGGCGACAATGTCCGTTATGGCAGGCTGGCAGAAGAAATCCTGCAACGGTCGGATGTTCGGGAAGGGTTTGCCCTGGATCTCGGATGCGGAGATGGTGCCTTGGCCTACGAACTGGCCAAACGTACCCGTTTGCATATTTATGCAGTGGATGAAGATCCACAGATGGTGCAACGGGCGCGGGAGAAACTGGCGGCCGCGGGATTGTATGGTGTGCGAGTTACCGTGCAACAGAGAAAGTTGAACAAGACACAATACCCGAAATACATGGCGGACTTGATCGTATCAAGGCGCAGTGCAGAGGAGGGAGTTGCCAGTTTCCCGCGAGCTGAAGCGGAGCGACTGCAACGTCCTTACGGGGGTAAAATATGTATCGGTCGAGCAGGAGCGTTGCAATTGCAGCAACGAGGAGCACTCAAGGGGGCAGGAAAGTGGACACACCAGTATGCCAATGCCGCGAACACGCTCAACAGTGACGACACCCTCTTGCAGGGTCGCCTGGGTATGTTGTGGTTCCGTGACGTGGACTTCGATGTGCCCCAGCGACATGGGCGAGCACCCTCTCCGTTGTTTGACCAGGGCCGCCTGTTTCACCAGGGCCTGAACGGAATCGTTGCGGTGAATGCCTACAATGGTAGAGAATTATGGCGCAAGAGCATTCCCGGACTGTTGAAAGCTTATAACGGTGATGAGTTGATGGGTGTCTCAGGTACCAACAGTAATTTTTGTGTTCATGACGGCGCGGTCTATATCCGTGACGAGGGCCAGGTCCTGCGGCTTGACGCTGGGACCGGTGAACTCTTGAACGAATTTAAGCCACCAGTTGACCAGGATGGAAAACCAACCCGCTGGGGATATATTGCCTGTGTCAATGGAATTCTCTATGGCACGGTGGCAAATACCAAGCACATTGTAACGTATCGTTACGTTGCCCGGGGGGGTGACATGTCTCGACTGCTGACCGAATCCTCGAGCTTGTTCGCCATGAATGCCAAGACCGGTAAATTGCTTTGGCACTACAAGGCCCAGGACTCGATTCGACATAATGCAATTGCCATCGACGATGAGAAAGTATGCCTGATAGATCGACCGCTGGCCGTTTTCGACCAGGAGAAAAAACCCAAGACCAAAGAGCATGCAACGGGCAAGCTGTTGGCCATGGATTCTAAAACCGGTCGCGTGATCTGGGAACGTAAAGATGATGTCTATGGAACCGTCCTGGCATTCAGCAAGGAACACAAGGCACTGATGATGAGCTACCAGCCGACACGGTTCCGGCTGGATTCAGAAGTTGGTGGCCGCATCTCGGTCTTTGACTTGTACGAAGGGCGTCCTCTCTGGGAAGTCAAAGCCAATTACCAGTCGCGTCCCATGATCAATGATCGTACGATTTATGCCCAGGGTGGCGCCTGGGACCTGTTGACGGGAAAACCGCAACCGTTCAATTTTAAACGATCCTACGGTTGTGGCATCCTGGCCGGCTCCCGCAACATGATGTTGTTTCGCTCCGCCACGCTTGGTTACTTTGACCTGGAGAAAAATAATGCCATTGAAAACTACGGTGGAATGCGTCCTGGTTGCTGGGTTAACGCACTTCCGGTAGGGGGAGTCGTGCTGGTGCCGGATGCTTCCGCGGGCTGTCGTTGTAGTTACCTTAACCGTGCCTGGATTGCCCTCGACAGTCAACCAGAATAGGGACGGATCGCAGTGGAGCTTTCGGAAGCGGAGCTAGGATCCAGCCGGCTCGCTTCTCGCTTCTACCTGGAAACGTACCTGCACGGGCTGTGGGCAACGATCCTGCAGTCGTATCTCAAAGCGTACCCCGTAAATCTGGGATTCAGCTACCTTGATGCGACATGTCGGCCCATCCAGTTGGTTGCATTCCATGGATGGTGGGTGTTGCAGCGGTGGACAGAAAGCCAGGTGGACGGTCTGCGTCCGTTGGCCCGCCTCGAAGTCGGCCTGGGTTGCTGCAAAAATCAGTTCGCTGCCATCCTCCTGCAAACTCCGCGTCATTTGCTGGGTTAGGGCACCGGCTGGAGTATCCATGAACGTATCGTTGACCTCCGGCTCTGCCAGATCCAGGAGAGCAGGTTGAGTCGGGATTGGCTGGGAATCTATTCGGTCATCAGAGCGTTGGCTTCGTCGGGCAATCAATAGTGCCAGGGTCCAGGTAACTTCACTGGTTCCCAGGAAACCCCACATCGCCCACAGTGCGGTCTGCGATGATCCGGGAACCCTGCCGACACTTAGCGTGACGAGTGTTGCCAACAATAACGGCAGCATCCACTCCACGTAGCCCGCTGGGTTGATGCGATGATTTGTAAACCGTTGCCAGTGTGTTCCATGGAACCAGGCAAAAAGAATTGAGAGTAAGCCGCCGAGAGTAACCAGGCCTCCGGCCGGAACCGGTTGAGTCAACATCCCGGCACGTTGACGGGTGAGCAGAACCAGGAACAGCAACAGGAATAATCCCAGTGTGACCCGTACGAGGTAACGACTAAGCGTGCTGGCCAACTCAGTTGAACTGGTCGGTGCCAGGGAGACGAAAGTGCCTGTTCGCGAAACCATCCTGGATTCTCGCAACACGTGAATTCAATTGCCAGGTAAACACGCGTGTTACCTGCAGCAACGAGTCTTCTTTTCGTTTATCACACAAGGTGCTGCAATCAGGTGGCAGCACTGACACCAAGGGCCTCTGCCAGTTCGACAGCGCGGTCCGTTGCCTCCCAGGCAAACTCTGCTTCGCTGCGCCCGAAATGTCCACCGGCGGCTGTTTTCTGGTAAATCGGTCGTCGCAGGTCCAGGTACTCGATGATTCCACTGGGACTTAACGGAAAGAAATTCTGTACGACTTCTTGAATCCGTGTATCATCCTGGGTCCCGGTCCCCTGCGTGTCGACATGAACGCTTACAGGCTCTGAAACACCAATGGCATAGGCAAGCTGAACTTCGCAACGTTCTGCCAGGTTAGCAGCCACGATATTCTTGGCGACGTGTCGAGCCATGTAAGCCGCACTGCGGTCGACCTTGGTGGGGTCTTTACCACTGAATGCTCCGCCACCATGACGGCCCCAGCCGCCGTAGGTGTCGACAATGATTTTTCGTCCCGTTAAACCACAGTCGCCGTAAGGGCCTCCACGCACAAACCGTCCGGTGGGATTGATATGATAGGTGATATCACTCTTGATCAATTCGGGCGGCAGGATGGGCGTGATGATGTTTTCGATAATGAAGGATTGGATTTCTTCGTGGGTTACGTCTTCAGAATGCTGCGTGGAGACGACCACGGTATCGATGCGAACGGGAGTATTTCCATCGTACTCGACCGTCACCTGGCTCTTGCTGTCCGGCCGCAACCAGTTCACTTCTTTCTGGAACCTCGCCTGGTTCAGGCGTTCGAGAATCCGGTGTGACAGGGCGATGGGCAAGGGCATTAGTTCTGGCGTATCACTGCACGCAAATCCGAACATTAATCCCTGGTCACCGGCTCCAATGGATTTCTCGGTTTCCGCATTTTCGTCGACTCCCTGGGCAATGTCGGCGCTTTGCTTGTCGATGTAAACCTGGACTTCACATTCGTCGGCAGAGATCCCCGTGTCGACGTCGGTGTAACCGACCTCTCGCATGACCTGGCGGGCAACGGCCTCGTAATCCACGGTCGCCTCGCTCGAGATCTCTCCCGAGATGATGACGCGTCCTGTCGTGGTCATGGTTTCACAGGCGACACGACTTAAAGGATCCTGTGCAATTAAAGCATCCAGGATGGCATCCGATATTTGATCCGCAAGCTTGTCCGGATGCCCCATGCTGACCGATTCACTGGTAAACAGATAATTCCCGACTGCCACGGCATTGACCCTCTTACATGGTGATTGAACAACAGAAGCGGGCCTGCAGGATGTCCTCGCAGGCATGCTTTTCAACAGACGTTGATTATAGCCATATAAGAAGTTGGTCGACAACCGCTCGAAGGTACTGTGCCGTGAAGTTGTTTCCCGGTTTGGGGGAAGACCGTGGTCCGCGGCTGCAGCGATGAGCGGTCCCTAGAAGCGATTCAGTGATTCCAGCAGTTGGAGGGTGCGCTCCGTGGCACCGTCCTGGCTGGCCACCAATTGCTGGGCCCGTGCTCCAAGTTGCTGGCAGGCAGTTGGGTCGTCCAGGCATTGCTGGACAAACGCCTGTAACTCCACTTCGTCGTGGACCACTACGGCTGCCTCCCGGTGTAGTAACATTTCTACGATATCACGAAAATTATGAGTGTGAGGACCGAAGCAAACGGCAGCTCCATAGCCAGCCGGTTCGATCATGTTCTGGCCACCTCGTTTTCCGAGGCTGCCTCCAACAAAAGCGATGCGAGCGGTTCCCCACCAGGCAGCCAGTTCGCCCATGGCGTCGACCAGCAGGATTCGTGATGGTGGCTTCGTGGCCGCTGGACCGAGTTCACTACGCAGCTGCCAGTCCGCTGCTTGCTGGTCAAGCAGCGTGGCTACCTCCGCGAATCGTTCTGGGTGTCGCGGCACCAGGATAAGTCGCAACTGCGGATAATCCTTGGCCATTTTCTGGAAGACCGCGAGGGCAATTTGTTCTTCAGGGTACTGGGTGCTACCAGCCAGGAAGACAGTTTCCTGATCGGTAATACCTGCCAGCGCGGCCAGCTCTTGCGTAGCTGGGTTACCACGGTCCTGGTCGATGCCGTCGAATTTCAAAGATCCGGTAACCTGGAGTTGCCAGGGGCTGGCACCGAGTTGTCGAAATCTCTGCGCATATTCCTCGTTCTGAACAGCCAGCAGATCAATCGAGGCGATCAGCCGCTTTACCAGGAATCCAATGCGCTGATAGCCACGACCACTTGATTCACTGAGGCGGCCATTGACGATGGCCACGGGTATCCCAGCCCGCTTTGCCCCGCGGATCAGGTTGGGCCATAACTCGAGTTCTACCAGGACAAGTAAGCGAGGCTGGATGCGTCGCAGCGCATTTCGGACAGCCCAGCTGAAATCGAGGGGGCAGTAAAACACGGAGCGGGGAGCATACTTACGGCGGGCCAACTCATACCCCGTGCGGGTCGTTGTCGAGATCACGCATTCCCAATCGGGATGACGGTTTTCAATAGCTGCCAGTAGTGGTTGCAGCAGGTTGACCTCACCTACGCTCACCGCATGAAGCCAGATGCCGGGTCGTTCCCGGGAACGCAGCGGTACACGTCCCAGGAATTTTGCCCCCCATCCCTGCCGGTACTTGCCCTTGCGAATCGCGTTGTAGAGTAGCCACGGAGATGCGAGGCAGAGGGCGATCAGGTAAACCAGGTTCAAAAGGTACGACATGCAATGAAGTCGACTTAAGTATTTTGTTTCCGCATACAACAGTTCTTGTATTTCTTGCCGCTATCACAAAAAGGACAAACCTGGTTGCGACCTACTTGCTGAGTGCGATTGCGGATCGGATCGATGCGTCCACTATCGTCTCCACTGGCGTCGATTGCCGCTTGTTGCTGCTGGGCAATCTCGCTGGTGCTTTGTGCGTCCGCATGGCTCGCGGAAGTTTCTTTCCAGGTCGAGCCGACAAAATCTTCGTCCAGTTGTTCCATGCGGAATACCAGGTCCGTCGTCCGCTCTTCAATGGATTGCCACATCTGATCGAAGAGTTTCATGCCTTCCCGCTTGTATTCGACCTTTGGGTCCATCTGGGCATACCCCTTCAACCCGACGGAACTGCGTAAATGATCCATGACCAGCAGGTGGTCCTTCCAGGCCGAATCCACGATTTCCAGCAGCAGGGTTCGTTCCATGCGTTGCATCTCGGGACGATACTGATCTTCGAAGACACCGGTCAGCTTATTGCGCAGTTGTTCGTGATCGAGCCGAGCAATCTCATCGACATCCAGTTCATAGGCCAGGTTTTCCTGCAGCCAGTGTGCCAGGGGTTGAAGTGCCCCGTTGTCGCTGGTTGCCGTGGCAGCATGACCATTGGTGGACTCCAGGTAGTTGTCCAGTTGTTGCTGCATGGCATGCAGTACAGATTTCGACTTTTCCTGGTGTTGATTGCTGTGCCGAACCAGTAAGGACCGGACCTCATCACGTTGCTTATTTTTCAGATCGTCTATCGTTAAATTGACCTGGAAACGGTTTCCGGCCCAGGCAATTAACCCATCGCGATCGATACGGCCCTCATCTCCCTGGGCAAAACGGTACAGGCCAGCCATGATCGGGTATTCCGATTCTTTCTCGCCATAAATCGCTTCGGCTTGTTCCAGGACCAGTTGTTTTAACTGGATTGGTTCTATGTCCCGAATGTCGTCGGCTTTCAAGTGCGCACCGAACTTGTGTTCTGCCCAGGCGATCGTGGTCAAAATGGCATAGCCCTCGTCTAACAGGGGTTCGCCATCGGAAAGATCAATTTGACTAAGGGCTTCGCGAGCCTGGCCAATTAAAATCTCGGCCATGTTGTCGCGGCCGAATCGCTTGAGATCCCGGTCCCGGTAGTTCAGGTTCCAACGTTGATTCAAGATCTTGGTAAGCGCTTCCCAGTTCCATTCATCTTCCTGATCAACTGGAAGATTTTCCTCGATTGCGTCGAGCACCTGGGTTTCCGCCATCCGTTCCGCGTGGTCACGGATGAACAGTTCAGCATCCTTGAAGTCCAGGCCGTGAAAATCACGCGATTCAAAAGGAGTCGATAACTTGCTGCCAGCCCATTCAGCAAACGACTCGGCGGCGTAGTTCGGCTGCAGAAACATGTCGAGATAAAAATCAACCTGGTTTCGGATACTGTCCAGGATCAGGTTCCGGCAATTGGCGCCATCGAGAATTTGCTGTCGATACGAATAAACACGCTTGCGCTGCTCATCCATGACTTCATCATATTCAAGCAGGTTCTTGCGAATCTCGAAATTGCGTTCCTCGACCTTTTTCTGGGCTCCCTCGATGCGTCGTGTGACCAACCGGCTTTCAATCCGTTCCCCTTCTTTCATGCCCATGCGTGCCAGCAGTCCCTTGACCCAGGGCCCGGCAAAAATACGCATCAGGTCATCTTCCAGGGAAAGAAAGAAGCGACTATCGCCCGGATCACCTTGGCGACCACAGCGACCTCGCAGTTGCAGATCGATTCGTCGTGCGTCATGCCGTTCCGTCCCGATCACGTGCAAGCCGCCGATTTCCTTGACCTGGGACCCATCAGCAACCATGTTTTCTTCCTGCTCAATATCGCTGATCAGGCCAGTCCATTCCTCGTGGGGAACATCAAGCCGGGTCTCGTACCGATCCTGGAGACGTGCCCAGGCCATGGTCTCGGGATTTCCTCCCAGTACGATATCGGTACCACGTCCAGCCATGTTGGTGGCGATCGTGACAGCTCCCAGGCGACCAGCCTGGGCGACGATCTCAGCTTCACGCTTGTGATACTTGGCATTCAGGACTTCGTGAGGTACGCCTCGTTTTTCCAACAGGTTGGCCAGCCGTTCGCTTTTCTCAATGGAAACCGTACCAACCAAAACCGGACGGCCATGACGTTCGATCTCTACGATACTGGACCGAGGAATCACCTCTGTTTTCTTTGATTCCTGTGGCACCAGATGGACACTGTCACTGGTTTCCTTAGAGATTTTCCCGAAAACTTCGTCTCCGTTGTTGAGTTGCAGGATATCCCACTTGTGGACGCGTTCGATATCATCGGCAACCGCAATATATTTTTCCCGTTCGGTTTGGTAGATCACATCGGGATGTTCGATGCGTTGTAACTCACGGTTGGGTTCGATGGCGACTACGTTCAGCTTGTAGATTTTCAGGAACTCGTTGGCTTCGGTCATGGCCGTGCCCGTCATGCCAGCAATCTTCTTGTATAGCTTGAAAAAGTTTTGCAGCGTGATGGTTGCCAGGGTCTGGGTCTCTTCCTTGATCTTGACGCCTTCCTTGGCCTCGACCGCCTGGTGTAATCCGTCGCTCCATTGCCGCCCGTCCATCAGGCGCCCCGTGAACTCGTCCACGATGATGACACGACCTTCCTTGACGACATAATTGACGTCCAGCTTGTAGAGGTAATGCGCTTTCAAGGAATTGTCGAGGAGGTGAGGCCATTCCATGTTGCCGGCCGTATAGAAACTTTCCACTCCCGCCAGTCGTTCTGCTGCTCGAATCCCCTCATCGGTCAGGTTGGCCGAATGGTCTTTTTCATTGACGACAAAATGTTCTTCTTTGCGTAGTTGCCGGGCAATACGATCGGCATCGGCATACTTGCGGATATTGTCATGCGCCGGGCCGGAGATGATCAGCGGGGTTCGCGCCTCATCGACGAGGATGTTGTCGACCTCGTCAATAATGGCAAAATTCAAACGACCCTGGGATTGCTGTTGGTACTTCGGGTAACGGTCGTCACCCTGGCACGCCGGACGCATGTTGTCACGCAGGTAATCAAACCCGAATTCGTTATTCGTACCGTAGGTAATGTCACAGGCGTATGACTCCTGGCGCTTGTGAACGTCCATGTCGCTCTGGATGGCGCCCACGGTCAGCCCCAGGCCCATGTAGAGTGGGGCCATCCATTCCATGTCGCGACGAGCAAGGTAGTCATTGACCGTAATCACGTGAACACCCAGGCCGGACAGGGCGTTCAGGTAAGCCGGTAGCGTGGCCACCAGCGTCTTGCCTTCTCCGGTGATCATTTCCGCAATCGATCCCTCGTGTAAAACGGAACCCCCGGTGATCTGGCAGTCGTAGTGCCGCATATTCAGGTAACGCTTGCCCGCTTCACGACAGACGGCAAAAGCTTCAGACATGATATCATTGAGCGTTTCGCCGGTTTTCAGGCGTTCACGAAAGATGACGGTTTGATGAGCAAGCTGTTCGTTCGTCATCTCCTCGTAACGAGATTCCAGGACGTTGACGCTTTCTTCAATTCGCTTGTAGCGGTTTAGAATGCGTTGGTTGGAAGAACCAAAGAGTGCCGTAACACCGCGCTCAAAGACGCGCAGTATCCCGGAAAAAAAGAATCCAATGTTGTCCCAGATTTGTTCTAGTAACGCCATGGGTTTAAATCTAATCGTCTTAAGTGGTTCAGGGGCTGAGAAATAGCTCTCGGTAACAGTGGCGTAAACCCAGGACCTAAATCCTGGTTTCCCATCGCAGGTTGCCGATACACGGGACAATCGTTGCCGATGGGAGCCTTGGGATTCCCTTGGGTAAGTCAGGCTAAAAGCGTAACATGCGCTGTGGGAATAGTTTATAACCAGCCCGTAATGGGGTCAACGTCAGTGGATTGAACCTGACCGAGGAAAAAACCAGCGAATTGGCGGCAGGTTTGTTTCTCGAGGCGGTCATGGCTTGCCAGTGACGGCTGAATCTGCCAAGTTTTTGCGGAGCAAGGAGTTGGTGATCGCACGTTGGAGTGAAAAAGAGTCTTGTCAAAAGGGGATATGTTTTGGCCAAAGGGTTTGCCAGTACCAGGATTGATGGTGAGTTGATCCTGCTGGGTACCGGGACGTCTACCGGAGTGCCGGCGATCGGTTGTCAGTGCGCGGTCTGCACCAGTGCTAATCAACGTAATCAGAGGTCGCGTTGTTCGATCATCTTGGGAGCGCCCGGGGGAAACCTGTTGATCGATACTCCCCCCGACCTGCGCAGCCAGCTGCTTCGAGAAGGTATCGGTATCGTACACAGTGTCTTGTTCACGCATGAACACGCAGATCATATTTTCGGTCTGGATGACCTCCGCTTGTTCCAGTTTTACCTGGGGCACGCTGTCCCGCTGCTTTGTGAAGAAGCCGTGGAGGAGCGCATTCGACAGTCTTTCGACTATGCCTTTACTGATCGCAAGCCCACTCATCCCGGTTCCATTCCCCAGCTTGCCTTTGAGCGCATTGGGCTGGAACCGTTCGAGGTGCTGGGGTTACCTGTCATACCGATTCGTCTCCAGCACGGCCCCTATTTCAAGGTGCTGGGTTTTCGCTTTGGTAAGGTGGCTTACTGCACCGATACCAACGAGATTCCACCTGAAAGCATGCGCCTGCTGGAAGGCTTGGATGTCCTGATTCTTGATGCGTTGAGGCATCGTCCGCACCAGACTCATTTTGGCCTGGAAGAGGCGATTTCGGTGGCAGAGGAACTCCAGCCGAAGCGAACTCTCTTCACCCACGTATCCCATGACCTGGATTATGAGAAAACCAATGCCAACCTGCCGCCCACCATGGAACTGGCATTTGATGGGATGCGTGTTCCACTAACGTGAAAATCGGATCAGCCAGTGGGCGGCCGCCAGTGGGAGTTTCTATTACTGATCCTTGGCAACCTTGTGATCGCCCAGCCCTTTCAGGTAGTCAATGGTGACGGCCAGTACTTCCTTGTTGTAGAAGGTCAGCGGAAAGATCTTGCCGTCGGCCTTGCTTTGTTCGAGGAGCCGTTTCTTGTCTTCCTGGTCGGCATCAAAGGATTCTCGCTGCTGGAAGAATTCTTTTTCGTTGAGGGTGATGGTTTCTTCCTTGCGCTGCTCCTTGTACTTGGCGATATTAGTTTCCAGTTTCGTGAAATCACTCGACTTGGCCCGGCGCTTGGTCGATTGCTGCTGGAGCTTTGCCACGTTTTCTTTCTTGGTCATCTGAAAGTCATCGTGGTCGACAGATTTCACCTTGTTGAAATCGATTGCGTAATCCAGGTCTGCTTCGCCGATGTCCATGTGGTTGCTGAACGAGGGCAGGGTAATATCGGCCAGTACACCGCGTCGCTGCGTGCTGTCCCCGTCCGGTCGGTAAAACTGCTGCATCGTTAGCTTGAGTGCACCGAGGTTGGGTGGATTGGAAATGCCAAACAATTGCGAACCGAGGTCGAGCAGGCTTTGGACGGTACCTTTTCCATGGGTTGCAGTGTCACCGATGATGAGACCGCGGTTGTAGTCCTGGATCGCTCCAGCCAGGATTTCACTGGCGCTGGCGCTGAACTTGGTGGTCACGACAACCAGCGGTCCCTTCCAGGTCATGCTTGAATCCGTGTCGTCGTATTGTTGTACGCGACCGCCCGGATCACGTACCTGGACAACCGTACCACTGTTGATGAACAAACCTGTGAGGTTAATGGCCTCGGTCAGGCTGCCTCCTCCATTTTGGGACAGATCAAGGACAACGGCATCGACGCCCTTTTCATCCTTGTTCATCTTCTCGAGAATGCGTCGTACGTCTCGCGTGGTACTCTTGAAATCAGGCAGCCCTTTACGTGCCCCATCCATGTCCATGTAGAAACTGGGCAGCACGATGACGCCGATCCGGTAAGCAGAACCGTCTGCCTTTTTACCGCTCTCAATAATCTCGCTGCGTGCCTCGCTGTCGGTCAGTTCAATCTTGGCACGTGTAATCTTGTAGACGACGCGCTTGTTGCTGCCCGATGGAATGACTTCCAACCTAACCACGGTTCCTGACTTACCCCGGATAAGCTTGACCACGTTTTGCAGTTTCATGTCAACCACGTCGACCAATTTGCCCTCTTCGTCCTGGCCAACGCTGACAATACGATCCTGCGATTTGAGATCGCCCTGCTTGTCTGCAGCACCACCGGGGATAATTTTCGTGACTCGCGTGTAACCATCGCTTAACTGCAGTTGTGCACCGATACCGTCCAGTTCCAATCGCATCTGGATCTGGAAGTTTTCCAGGGTAGGAGGTGAAAAATAGGTGGAGTGAGGGTCAAAACTGGTAGTAACACTAGTGAGGAACATTTCCAGCAAATCATCACTGCTCGTTTGATGCATCTGTTTTCCATAACTCGTGTAACGACGCGCCAGTCGTTCGCGAGGATCTTCCCCTTCTCCCTCTTTTTCCTCTTCGGTTTTGTCGCTTTTCAGGGACAGGAAGCTAAACTTGATCCGTTTACGCCAGCGTTCTCGAGCCTCAGTCGCATCCTTGGCATACTTCATTTTTTCAGGCTTGCTCACTAATCGTTCCTGGACCGTGAAATCATGCTTTTCCTTGACGAGTTCCAACGCGGTGGCAATCCGCTCGTCTACCCGTTCGAGGTACCTGTTGTAGATCGTATAGGCAATCGAGATATCGCCCTTCTTGATCATGTCATCGATCTCGTCCCGCTTCTTCATGAACTCGTCAACGTCTTTTTGATAGAAGTAGAGCTTGAGTGGATCGATCGTTTTGAAAAACGATTTCATTGCCCGGCCAGAGATCTCGTCATCCATGGCGTGCTTGGACAGATGCTGGCGTTGGATCAGGGTACTGACCAGTAACGTGACGCGTCGGTCCTTGGCAGTTGGTTTTTCCAGTTCCGCCGCGTGACTCCCCCAGAACTCACTGGACATCAATGCGACCAGGGAGGTAAGGACCAGTAGAGAACAGACGCGTCGATTGGAAAGCCATCTAGAAGTACGCATGGGATCCCCTTGTCGTAGGCAAATCGAAAGGTGTCACTAAGGAACGTAAGTTGTCCACAACCAATGAGTTATCAATGGTATCGAAAAAGATAGGTAGGGACAAGACAGGAGTCGTGAGAGGATCTGCTTTCCAGCTGGATTCGGCTCTGGAATGATGTAGGTCGAATACCAGGGGGTCGTTTTCTTACCTGGCGAGTACCTTTTGACTGACGGCCCAAGGCGTTACGATTGGAAACCGGACAGTTGGTTGAATGGTTTTCTGCCATGGATCCATGCCAGCGTTAGCTGGCGGGGATGTTTAACCATGCAAACCTCGAGGTGCGTTGCGTGAATAATCAGTTGTATAGTTACCTCTTGATGGCCATCGAGGATCATCGGGACAGGTATATCCTGTTGGACGGTGATGAGGATATCCAGATCGGTCGCGGCCTGGACTGCGAAATCGTCCTCAATGATCCAATGAGCTCGCGCGTGCATGCGATCGTTTATCGTCGCGGACAACAATGGCGGTTGCGTGATGCGGACAGCCGCAATGGAACGGTTGTTGGCCAAGCAAAAATAGAGGACGTGGAACTGGAGCACGGTTGTTGTTTTCGAGTGGGCAGTTCCGAATTCGTGTTTCGTCAGGAAGCGACTTTGCCCGTCGACCTGGAGCTGGATCCACAAACCATGGTGAACCAGACGGTGGTTCGCGAGGTTCCTGTCCAACCGCTCGATGAGAGCGATGAGCTGCTAATTGGATCGTGGGGCCAGGAGCGTTTACAGGATCTGTTGGACCTCTACCAGCTGGCAGTTCGGCTCTGGGCCTGTGAAGATCCCGATGATGTTGTGCGCACTTCCCTGGAGTTGCTGCATGAGCAGACGGGGGCTTCGATCACCGGGTTTCTCTGGTTGCATGATGATGGCCAGTTGAAGCCGCGGATAGTGATTCCGGCGGGTACCGAGGATTCAGTTCGCTTGAGTGAATCCTTGACGGATCTCGTCTGTCGCCAGGGGCAGGCAGTCTGGATTAATAACGAAACCTCGTTTGATGATGCAGCCAGTTTGAAACAGTTCGCAGATGGTTTGTGTGTTCCACTGGTACACCAGCAGGTAACCCTGGGTGCGATTCACGTGTACCGGGAAACGGATCGATTCCGTGACCAGGACTTTGAACTCGCGTTGGCCCTGGCGAGGTTGCTGGCAGTCGCCCTGGCCCGGACGCGCCATCAGGCGCGGTTGCAGGTTGACCACCAGCGACTGGTGGAAAAGACTGCCGATGTTGATGAGATGATCGGTGAAAGTACGTCATTGCAGGAACTGAAAGTTCGCATGGAACGGATTGGCCAGGCGACAGGATGTGTGCTCATTCGCGGAGAAAGTGGTGCCGGCAAGGAGTTGGTGGCCCGGGGTGTTCACCGGTGCAGTGCCCGGGCAGATCGTCCGATGCTATCCGTGAACTGCGCCGCGATCGCGCCCAATCTCATGGAAAGCCAGTTGTTCGGACACCGCCAGGGAGCCTTTACCGGTGCGGACACCGATCATGATGGCTGGTTTCGACAGGCTGACTCGGGAACTCTTTTCCTGGATGAAGTTGGTGAACTGTCACTTGAAGGGCAGGCCAAGTTGCTCAGGATCCTGGAAGGCCATGCGTTCCAGCCCGTTGGCAGCACGGAAAATATTACAGTCGATGTTCGGGTGATTGCGGCAACGAACCAGGATCTCAATGATTACGTGCGTGCGGGTAAATTTCGCGAAGACCTTTATTATCGGCTGAGTGTCTTTGAGCTTTATGTGCCGCCCTTGCGAGATCGTGGGGATGACGTGGGCCTGTTGGTTGATTTTTTCCTGGAACATTTCAAGCGTCAACATGGTCGACCTGCCCTGCAATTATCTGTTGCTGCTCGTGCCTGCCTGCTGGAATACCAGTGGCCTGGTAACGTCCGACAGTTGCGTAATGTGATCGACAGTTCTGTCGTGCTGGCGGCAGGGGAGATGATTGAACAGGCGGACCTGGGGTTGCGTGATGCATTGACGCCCGTGGCGAGTAGTGATTCCGAATGGGCGTCGTTGAATATTGAAACCTGGGAACGGAAATTGATCGAGGAAGCACTGAAGCGATCCGAAGGCAACGTGCCGGCGGCATCCGGATTGCTTGGAATCGGACGCGCCACCCTGTATCGGAAGATTGAACAATTTGGAATCTCTAGGTGAGAGGAGTACTGATGCGCACAGCTCATGTCTTTCGCAATGTTTCTGGTCAATTGATTTTATTTGCCGCGCTGACACTAGTGGGTTCCATGAACGTATCGGTTGACGGACAAGAGAACCAGCGAGTTTTTATTCGCAACGGCAAGCCCGTGGGAATCCATGACGTGGATGGTAAATGGAAACAACGAGATGCCGTGTTGGAGGGACAGGGTGAACGGGTTTATCTCTACGCGGACAGGATGATTGCGGCTGGCGATTTCACGATTTCTGCACGGTTGCGAATGCAAAACCAGCTGAAGTCCGCAGCCGGTTTTGTGCTGGGTGACAGTTTCTTTGGATTCGAGGGAGCCAAGGGAGAAGAAATCTTTCTCAACGGTCCACTGTTTGGAGGTTACCAGAACGTCAAGCCCAGCCGCCTGGCTTTCGAACGAGGGGCCTGGATTGATTTCGAGGTACAGCGTCGTAACGGCGTCATGAAGTTCCTGGTGGATGGAAAAACGCTCCACGAACTACGGCACGAAGGGCCCCTGGGCCAGGTTGGCTTTACACCCTGGAGAAGTACGATGCAGATTCAACACTTTGCAGCTACCGGTACCCTGGTGAAACGGCCATCACCCAGGAGCCGTGGGTATTCCATTCCTACGCTCGATTTGGCTGCGGAAAAAAATCGCCAGGTGATCGTGGACCGCGAGGAGGGCCAGTACCTGGGGCATGTGACAACGGTCTTACTGGAAGACAACCGGACCATGATCGCGGTCTATCCGAAAGGACATGGTCGCGGAGCGATTGTCATGAAACGCAGTGTCGATGGTGGCAAAACCTGGTCGCAACGACTGTCGGTGCCAGGGAACTGGTCGACCTCCAAAGAGGTGCCGACCATTCACCGTGTGATTGATCGCCGGGGAGTGAAGCGACTGATCCTGTTTTCCGGGCTGTACCCGGTTCGTATGGCGGTTTCCGAAGATGACGGAAAGCACTGGTCCCCGTTGAAGAAGATTGGTGACTTTGGTGGTATCGTGACCATGGGATGCGTGGCACGACTGGCCAACGGGGATTACATGGCCCTGTTTCACGATGACGGTCGGTTCTTTAAAAACAGTGGAAAGCCAGGTCGATTCGTTGTTTATAAAACAGTTTCCTCTGACGGTGGGTTGACCTGGTCGCCACCCAGCGTGGTGGCTACCCATGCCCATGCCCATCTTTGCGAGCCCGGAATATTGCGTTCCCCTGATGGTCGTCAACTGGCTGTATTGTTGCGGGAAAACAGCCGTCGTCTGAATTCGTTCCTGGTCGTATCCAACGACGAGGGCAGGACCTGGAGTCAACCAATTCAGTTACCAGCGTCCTTGACCGGGGATCGTCATACGGGGGTGTATAGTTCGGATGGACGGCTCTTTATTAGTTTCCGTGATACGACCCACGTGAGCTCGACCAAGGGAGACTGGGTGGCCTGGGTCGGGACCTATGAGGATTTGATCAAGGGTCGCGAGGGACAGTATCGTGTCCGGTTAATGGATAATCACAAGGGAGGAGATTGTGCCTATCCTGGTGTCGAAATTCTTCCAGACGATACGATTGTTACCACGACCTACGGACATTGGGTGGCAGGTAAACAACCCTACATCGTGAGTGTTCGTTTGAAGTTGGCTGAACTGGATCTGAAATGGAGTCGGCAACAAAAAGAACCGGCATTACAAGAGAATGAATGATCACGAGATTCTCGATTTTCAGCCGTGCATGTTCATGCGTTGTGGGCATCGTCAAACGGTACTTGGTACCACGCTGCCTGGCGGACGCTTTCCGTATCGTGCCCGACCTCACACGTTACAGCTGTCCGATGGTGACGTACTGGTCGTCCACGATGACGTCCCGGCTTCCTGGAAGGAGACGGATGGTGTAGCCCTGCTGGTTCACGGACTGGGTGGAGACCATCGGTCCGGGTACATGGTACGTGTGGCAGCCAAGTTGAATCGTTGCGGCGTACGAGTTTTTCGGATGGACCAGCGAGGTTGTGGTGCTGCTCAATGGTTGTCGGCGCAACCGGCCCACGCGGGTCGTAGTGATGACATTGCGGAAGTGTTGGATTGGGTGGAGACCTGTTGTCCCCGGGCACCGTTGACCCTGGTTGGCTTTTCACTGGGCGGAAATGCGGTTCTCAAGTTAGCGGGTGAACACGCTGTACCTGGAGGTGGAAACCTGCGATCGGTACTCGCGGTTGCGCCCCCCATCGATCTGGCGTACTGCGCGGAAAACCTGGCGCGTCCACAGCGTCGTTTCTACGATCGCAGGTTTGTCCGAAAACTTTGTCGCCAGGTGCGATTGCGTTCTCGGCGGGTGACGGCTGCTAGTGGCCTCGACCCTGGTGTGCAGCCACGCAGCGTGCTTGAGTTTGATGATTGTTACACGGCGCCCGTAAGTGGATTTCAGGATGCTGGTGACTACTATGCCCGGTCTAGCGCGGGGCCCCTGCTCAAGTCAATCGAGGTAAACACGAGGATCCTAGTTGCTGAAGATGATCCGGTGGTCCCGGTGGAAATATTTTCCGAGGTTCCCGTTTCGGAACACGTGGATTTGTTTAAGACGCGACACGGCGGTCACTTGGGTTACCTGGGAGTTCGTGGAGTTGACTCTGATCGTCGTTGGATGGACTGGCGTATCGTCGATTGGATCACCTCGGCGTCTGCGTAACCGTGGGTTGCTACTCTGGTCAACGGGCTGCGAGTCATTTAGGATTGGACAACAGCGGTTCCGTGAAAGCAGCCTGTTGTCCTTGAGATTTTATGTGCAAAGGAATATCAATCTATGCCACGAATGACCCAGCAAATTGTCTCCCTGGTCTTGTTGAGTTTCCTGGTTTCTGCACCGGTAAAGGGGCAGGAATGGACTCGTTTTCATGGTCCTAATGGCCAGGGTGTGAGTTCTTTGAAATCCTTTCCGGCGCAATGGGAAGCCAAGGACTATAACTGGAAGATCAAGTTGCCGGGGATTGGACATTCGTCACCAGTGATCTGGGGAGACAAGGTTTTCCTGATTAGTGCCGATCCCAAAAATGCCACGCGTTATGTTCTCTGCGTTGCAGCTACCACGGGAAAAATTCTCTGGAAAAAAGACTATACCTCCGAGGCACATCATCTCCATGTGCGTAGTAGCTTTGCATCTTCCACTCCTGCGGTTGATGGAGATCTCGTCTACGTGGCCTGGTCGACTCCCGCGAAGACAACGCTCAAGGCCCTGGACCATAACGGACGCGAGGCCTGGAGCCTGGACCTGGGACGCTGGCAAAGCCAGCATGGGTTTGGTACCTCGCCGGTGCTCTATGGAGACATGGTGATTCTTTCCAATTCGCAACAGGCCAATAAACTGAAACCTGGCGAGAAACCTGGCGAAAGTTTCCTGCTGGCCTTCGATCGTAAAACGGGTAAAGAACGTTGGAGATTACCGCGGGCCAGTGTCAACGTTTGCTATACATGTCCCTGTATCTATACGCCGCCAGGTGGAAAGCCCCAGTTGGTTTCTTTTAACACGGGTAATGGAATGTTCAGTGTTGACCCGGAAACAGGAAAAGAAAATTGGGCTATCGATGTGTTTGACAAGCGAACGGTGAGCTCCCCCATTATTGCCGGCGACCTGATTTTCGGTTCGACAGGGTCCGGTGGCGGTGGCAACTATGTTGCTGCGATCAAGGTGGGAAACAAGCCGGAGATTGCCTATCGTGCTTCCCGGCAGGCGCCGTATGTGCCAACTTCCGTACTTAACAAGGACATGCTTTTTCTCTGGTATGACAAGGGCATTGTCAACTGCATTGATTATCGGGATGGCAAGGAACATTGGAAGGAACGGCTGGACACCGCGTTTTCGGGATCCCCGATTCGCGTGGGTAACAAGATGTTTTGTATTGACGAGGACGGCGTGGTACACGTGTTGGCGGCCGAGAAGGAATTCAAGCAGTTGGCGAAAAATCCGCTGGGTGAAGCCAGTCGGTCCACGCCTGCTGTCTCGGGCGGTCGCATGTTCCTACGTACCTATTCGCAGTTGATATGCGTGGGTGCCAAGCCACTCTAGGAAATGGTTTGCTGGCGTACGGAAATGAATGGCGACGAGCGGTCAATGCTGTCGAGGTGATGGTGCAGCATGAGTGAATCACCATGGCAATTCTGGATCGACGTGGGGGGGACCTTCACCGACTGTTTTGCGCGCTGTCCGGATGGCCAACTAACGTGCCGGAAAGTTCTCAGTTCCGGTATCACCCGGGGACGTGCTGGTGAGGGTTCGACTGCAACCTGCATCGTCGATGCTCGACGTGCGGAAGATCCTTCCGGAGTCTGGGCGGGTTACCAGGTTCGATTTTTCGACCGGCAGGGCAATGCGTTGGTGGAGGGTACGGTTGCGGACTCCACGTCCGATTCCGGCCAATTGCAATTAGACCCACCTCTCTCCCTGGACCTGTTGCCTGCTGGCTGTCGGTACGAATTGTCCTCGGATGAGGAAGCTCCCCTGGTTGCCATCCGCTATCTGCTGGGATTGGGTCGCCAGGGAGTGATTCCCCGGGTCATGGTGAGGTTAGGTACAACACGAGGTACGAATGCCCTGTTGACCAGGAGTGGAGCACGATGTGCTTTCGTGACAACCAGGGGATTTGCTGATGTACTTTTGATCGGTTACCAGGAACGTTCCAGGTTGTTTGACCTGGATGTCAGCAAGTCTGCCCCATTGTTTTCCGCGGTTGCTGAAATCGACGAGCGGATCGCCAGTGATGGGCAGGAGCTGCAGGTACCCGTCGAGGAGGAGGTACGACGACAATTGGCCACACTGAAATCAGGGGGTATCGAGTCCCTGGCCATTTGCCTGTTGAATGCCTATACCAATGCCAGTCATGAGAAACTCGTGGAACGGATTGCCAGGGAAGAGGGCTTCGTGGAAATTAGTCGTTCCAGTGAGGTAGCGCCCCTGGTCAAGGTCGTTTCCAGGGGCGATACGACGGTGGTCGACGCCTACCTGAATCCTGTGCTGCGCACCTACCTGGCCGGCTTGCGGAGATCACTCGGAGATGATGCATCGCTACACCTGTTAACGTCGGCGGGTGGGTTAGTCGCCGCGGAGTCGTTTGTGGGCAAGGACAGCTTGCTTTCCGGACCAGCCGGCGGCGTGGTCGGGTTTTCCCGGGTGGCTTTGGCAGCTGGTTTTAAACAGGCCATCGGGTTTGACATGGGAGGAACCAGTACGGATGTTTCCCGCTTTGAAGACCATTACGAAATGGAATACGAAACCGAGAAAGCTGGGGTACGAGTTGTTGCACCGATGATGGCGATTGAAACCGTGGCAGCAGGGGGTGGCTCCATCTGTTCGTTTGACGGTACACGGCTTACCGTGGGACCTGCCAGTGCTGGTGCTGATCCGGGGCCAGCCTGTTATGGGCGGGGGGGCCCCCTGGCTGTAACTGATATGAACCTGTTGCTGGGTCGAATCCTGGAAGACCAGTTTCCTTTTCCCCTGGACCTGGAAACAGTCCGGCAGCAGCTGGACACGTTGTGCCAGGAAATACTGCAGGCCACGGGAGTAGCTTACGATCCCGTGCAATTGGCGACTGGTTTCCTGCGTGTTGCTAATCACAACATGGCCCAGGCCATTCGATCTATCTCGGTTGCCCGAGGTTATGATCCGCGCCAGGATGTGATGGTGACTTTTGGTGGTGCTGCTCCACAGCATGCCTGTGCTGTGGCCAGGGAACTTGGGATAGAAACGATCCTGGTCCATCCCCATGCCAGTATCCTGAGTGCACTGGGTATCGGGCTGGCCGATATCACACGTCATCGCGTGGCGGGTATCTATCGTGCTTACTCAGAGAGAGAGGTCGAGCGACTGGTATCCCGGTTTGACCAGTTGGAGGAGGAGGTTATCCAGGAAGTTCTCAAGGAAAATATAGCGATTGGAGATATCGAGGTGCAGCGACTGGTGGATCTGCGCCATGTTGGCCTGGAAATGTGTTTGACGATTCCGTGGTCCGAGTCGGTTACGCTGGCAGCTGCTTATGCGGATGAACATCGGCGCCTGTACGGCTACCATAAAGAGAATCGGCCACTGGAAATTGTTGCTGTACGAGTGGTCGCAACGGGTCGGTCCAGCATCCCGGTTGAACCATCGGTTTCGGTAACGCCGTCTGCTCCGCCTGCCGCTGAAACGATGCCCCTGATAGTCGAGGGCAAGCAGGTCAGTGCGGCTGTGTACTGGCGTGCGGATCTGCAGCCGGGCATGCAGCTGGAAGGACCTGCCATGGTGGTTGACTCCATGTCCACGACAGTCATTGATCCAGGCTGGCGAGCTGAGATCTACAGTGGGGGAGAGTTGGTGTTACGTGACCAGGGTAGTTCCCCTGTTGCGATGATACAGAGTGCTGCCGACCCGGTGTTGCTGGAGGTTTTTAATAACCATTTTTCAGCTATCGCGGAACAAATGGGGATCACCTTGCAGAACACTTGCTGCAGCGTGAATGTCAAGGAACGTTTTGACTTTAGTTGTGCGATTTTTACTGCCGCCGGCGACCTGGTCGTCAATGCGCCCCATATCCCGGTGCACCTGGGGGCCATGAGTGAAACCGTGCGCTGTGTTGTACTAGATAATCCTGAAATGGCTCCGGGTGATGTGTTCATTACCAATGACCCGTATCGAGGAGGTTCTCATTTACCGGATCTTACCGTGGTCACGCCGGTGTACGATGCGGAGGGTAGCCAGCGGTTGTTTTTTACGGCCAGTCGAGCTCATCATGCGGAGATCGGTGGTATTACGCCAGGCTCCATGCCACCTTTTTCACGGAACCTGGCCGAGGAAGGTGTGGTGATTCGAAATTTCAAGATGGTGGACCGGGGTCAGCCGAGAATGGAAGAACTTGCTGCGCTCCTGTCTGTCGGACCCTATCCCACGCGCAGTCTTGCCGAGAACATCGCGGATATCGAGGCCCAGGTTGCAGCGAATCACCAGGGAGCGACCGACCTCTTGAAATTGGTAGAACGGTATGACCTGGAGATCGTGACCGCTTACATGAAGCACATCCAGGTTGCGGCAGACCAGAAAATGCGAGCCGCATTGGATCGCCTGGAGGACGGCCAATACCGTTTCCATGACTTCCTGGACAACGGTGCACGGATCCAGGTTCAACTGGATATTCAAGGTGACCAGGTCACGATTGATTTTTCAGGTACCGACCCGGTTTTGCCAGGCAACCTGAATGCCAACCGGGCGATTGTAACTGCCGCCGTGATGTACGTCATGCGTTGCCTGATTAACGAGGAGATTCCCCTGAACCAGGGCGTGTTGTCAGCGATTACGCTGCAGTTACCGGATTGCCTTCTCAATCCGTCCCAGGGCCCAGACGATGAACGGACGGCAGCCGTGGTGGGTGGAAACGTGGAGACCTCGCAACGTGTCGTCGATGTCTTGCTGGGAGCCCTGGGATTGGCGGCTGCCAGCCAGGGAACGATGAACAACCTGGTCTTTGGTAATGAATCATTCGGTTATTACGAAACGATCTGTGGAGGCGCGGGAGCGACGGCCAGGACGGTGGGAGCTGATGCGATTCACACGCACATGACCAATACCCGCTTAACCGATCCCGAGATCATGGAGCAACGGTTCCCGGTTCGCGTGACAGAGTTTTCGATTCGTCGCGGATCGGGTGGTGACGGCCGTAACCCGGGTGGTGACGGGGTGTACAGGCAGCTGGAATTCCTGGCCCCGCTGGAAGTTTCTATCTTAAGTAACCGCCGTGAGCAATGGCCTCCCTACGGTCTGCATGGTGGTGAACCTGGGGCCTGTGGACGCAATACGCTGCTGCGCCCTGGAGAAGAGCCACGGCAACTTCCCGGGCAGGTGCAGCTGGCGGTTGAACCGGGTGACCAACTGGTGATCGAGACACCAGGTGGGGGCGGTTATGGTGATTCGGCAGATTGAGTGAAATCCGTACCGCGCCGGGCGACCGTGAGAATCATCAGCAGACCGAATGCCATCAAGGCACTGGCCAGGTAGTAGGGGGTGACAACGTTGAACTTCAGCAAGGGGATGCCAAGGTAGCCACCCATGATGCGTGCCAGCGAGCTGACACTTTGACCAACACCCAGTACGACTCCCTGGCGTTCCGGATCGGTGCGTCGTGAGAGCAGGCCGTTGAGAGATGGTTGCAGGAACGAAAAACCTGCCACCACGATACCCAGGGAGACGAACAGCAGGGGCACGGAATTTTGTGATACGGCGAACGTTACCAGGATGAATCCACTGATCTCCAGGATGGCACCTATGGCAGCCAGTCGCGTCTCCGACATTTTCTTGCTGAGTCTTCGTACGAGGCCACCCTGGACCATGGCCAGGGTGAATCCGATGAAGGCAAATGTCAGGCAGATTTGGTTCCAGCTAAACCGGAAAGGACTGCCCAGCGCTCTTTCTTGCGAATCTCCTTTGACCAGCAGTGAAATCGTGGTTTCGAAATTTGCAAAGGAAAAAATGCAAAAGAAGATTGTCAGGAAGAGGAAGCCGATTGATGGGATGGAGAGTGAATCGCGGAGTCCCCCCCAGTCGATTATCTGGCGGCGGGAGGTTAGTTTGGCACGGACGGTCCTGGACTCAGGTAAGTAGAATACGGCCAGCAACAGGGCCATTAGAGAAAGGATGGCTGCTATATAGCCGGGCCAGGGACCTGGATCGGAAGTTCCGTCTGGTACGGCAAAGTAACCCAGGAGTGGACCAAAGGTGAATCCAAGTCCGAACGCCATTCCGATCAATGCCATGCCATGTGAGCGTTTGTCCGGGGGAGTGGAATCAGCAATGTAAGCTTGTGCCGTGGAAATCGTAGCACCAGCGATGCCCGCACCAATGCGAGCGACAAACAGTAACAAGAGACTTTTGTGCAGTGTCGCATAACCAAACAGGGTGTAGAAAATCACGGAACCAGTGAGTCCGATCATGATGACCGGACGCCGACCGATACGGTCCGAGAGGCGTCCCCAGAACGGGGCGAAGATAAATTGCATCGCAGAAAAGCTGGCCATCAGGGCTCCCAGCATCCAGCCGGAATTGTCGACATTGAAATGATCGGCGTAGACAGGGAGCAGGGGCAGGACCATGCCAAAACCAAGCAGGTCGATGAATACGGTCAGGAAAATGACCAGTAAGGATCCCTTGGTCGCTTGTGATGTCATGGGTACCCGAGGCTAAATAAGGGGAAAGCAGAATCCAGGCGTGTCATTGCAGCCTACCGCACCGGCCCTATTCGTTCCAGACCGCCACCGATCCCTTTTACTGTCGACAGTGAAGTCGTATGATGCGGTCATGGCTGAAACAAGTTTTAAGATCCGCCGTCAATTTCAACAGCTCGATCGGGAGGTGTTACGCGATCATCAGCTCGAGCAGCTGAATCGGCTAGGGGCAGAAATCCTGCCATGTAACCAGTTTTATGCCGATAAGCTGCCGGCCAGCGCATTTCCCCTGGAGTCGTTGGATGACCTGGCCGGATTTCCTTTTACCTGCAAAGAAGAACTGGCTTCGAATACGACTGACGGAAGGGCAGTGAATCGAACCTATCCATTGGATCGCTATGTTCGTTTTCATCGCACATCTGGAACACGCGGTCGGCCGTTGGTGGTGGTTGATACGGCAGACGACTGGCAGTGGTTTGTCGATACCTGGCAGTACGTACTGGATGTTGCCGAGGTGACTTCCCAGGATCGGGCCTTGCTGGCCTTCTCGTTTGGACCCTTTATTGGTTTTTGGAGTGCCCATGAAGCCACTGCTGCCCGTGGAGCCCTGGTGGTTCCCGGTGGAGGATTAAGTACCCTGGGACGATTGGAATTAATTACCTCGCAGGAAATCACGGTATTGTTCTGCACACCGACTTACGCCCTGCACATGGCTGAAGTGGCAGCCGCCAACCAGGTCGATTTGGCTGCCAGTTCAGTCCGTTGCCTGGTGGTTGCTGGTGAGCCGGGAGGATCGATTCCCGCGGTGCGTGAACGTATTGAAACTGCCTGGAATGCTCGCCTGGTGGATCACGCAGGCTCCACCGAATCGGGTCCCTGGGGTTATGCAGATGCCGAAGGCGAAGGTTTGCACGTGATCGAGAGCGAGTTCCTGGCGGAGTTTATTTCCCTGTCCAGTGGAGAAGCGGCTGAAGAGGGTGAGCTGAGCGAGTTGGTGCTGACCAATTTTGGCCGGCCCGGCACTCCCGTCATCCGCTATCGGACCGGAGACCTGGTACGACCGGCCTATGGCGGAAAAGGATCCGATCGTTTTGTTTTCTTGCCAGGTGGTGTGCTGGGGCGCGTCGATGACATGATTATTATTCGTGGAGTGAACGTGTTTCCCAGTTCGATCGAACAGATCGTTCGCAGTTTTCCAGAAATCGTGGAATACCGGCTGACCGTTAGCCGGGAAAGCGAGATGGATAAGTTGTCCGTGGAGATCGAGGATCCCCTCGGGGAGCCGGATCGCGTGTCCCAGGAATTCCAGTTGCGGCTGGGGTTGCGCGTGGCAGTGGAATGTGTACCGGAAGGAAGCCTGCCTCGTTTCGAGGGTAAAGGCAAGCGGTTTATCGACCATCGGGTGACTGGAAAAGAAGGCTGATTACTGGCCAGTAATTACCTGGCCCGGAAGGAAGAACGTTCATGGAGTTGACCAACGAGTTAATTCAGCAATGTCGGCAACAGTTTCCGGCATTGTCACGAATGGTAAACGGCCAGCCCGCGGTTTACCTGGATGGGCCAGCTGGGACCCAGGTACCTCAACGGGTGATTGATGCGATCGGTCATTACCTGGGTCATTACAGCGCAAATCATGGAGGTCTTTTTCCGACCAGCATGGAGAGTGATCTGATGCTGGCCGAGGCACATCGTGCACTGGCGGATTTACTGGGTGTTGAAGATCCGGCCGAGATTGCCTTCGGTGCCAACATGACGTCGCTGACCTTTGCCCTCTCGAGGGCACTGGCTCGAACCTGGTCCGCGGGTGATGAGATTATCGTGACACGCTTGGACCATGATGCGAACGTGAGGCCCTGGGTACTGGCAGCGGAAGATGCAGGAGCTACCGTACGTTTTGTGAATCTTCGTCCCGATGACTGCACCCTGGATCTGTCAGAATTACGAGGGATGTTATCTGATAAAACACGACTGGTGGCAGTCGGTTGTGCCTCGAATGCATCGGGCGGGATTAACCCGGTGCAGGATATTTGTCAGTGGGCTCACGAGGTGGGAGCGCTTGTTTTCCTGGATGCGGTTCATTACGCACCCCATCGCCTGATCGATGTGCCAGCCTGGGATTGTGATTTCCTGGCCTGTTCGACCTACAAGTTTTTTGGTCCGCACCTGGGAGTTTGTTGGGGTCGCCGTGCCCTGCTGGAAGAATTGACAGCCTACAAGGTAAAACCTGCTGACAACCAGTTGCCAGACAAGTGGATGACCGGTACCCAGAATCATGAAGGAATTGCTGGTGGCTTGGCGGCAGTCAATTACCTGGCTGACCTGGGTTGCCAGCTAAAAGGCGAAGAGAGCCTGCCGCGACGCGAAGCATTGCAGGTGGTGTTTGAAGCCATTGAGACCTATGAAAATGAACTGATTCAACAGTTGCTGGAGGGGCTCAAGGCAATCCCCCAAATCAAGGTCTGGGGGATCGATGATCTCGATCGTCTCGGTGAGCGGGTCCCCACGGTTTCGCTGACCCACGAGAATCTCACCTCGGCAGAATTGGCAGAACGCCTTGGCCAGGATGGTATTTTCGCATGGCACGGTAATTATTATGCTCTCGAATTCACAGAATCGCTGGGCCTGGAACCGGATGGTATGTTGCGGATTGGACTGGTCCATTACAACACGGCAGAGGAAGTCACACGATTGCTCAAGTGCCTGTCGGATTATTCCACGAGCACGTAACCTGGATGGCGTTAAAATATAATTATGAATGTATATCCCACGGAACTGGAACGCTTGGAATCTGCCCAGTTGCGTATTACCTGGAGTGATGGCCAGAAACGCACCTACACGTTCTCGGAATTGCGCCAGAAATGTCCCTGTGCCACCTGTCGTGATGAACGTAAAGCGGCTGCGGAAGCCCCGCAAGCAATGTTGCCGGTAGTTGACCTGGCCGCTGCTCAACCGTTGCGAGTCGACAAGATGGCACCCGTTGGCAATTACGCTTACGGGCTGACCTTTAGTGACGGTCATGATACCGGGATCTACACCTTTGAACTGCTCCGTGAACTGGGTTCAGAAGATTAGTCCCAGGGAGGAATCCAGGTAGCCCCACTGCTGCCCTGATCCTGATGGATCAAGGTTGCGGCGGAAGTTGAGGCAGGGGCAGGTTGCCGCCAGGTGGTGTTGGCCCAGGTGGCTGTAGGGCGTTGGGATCCAAGTTGCGGAAGTTATCGATTTCCGAGTCGCCCTTTTCCTTGATCACGTCACTCTGGCTGAGGTGAATCTGGTTATAGACTTTTTCATCGATGATGAAGCACCAGCCAGCGAAGCGTGCGTTCAGTTCAAGAACCCGCTTCTCGGCAGCGGCTAATTTGTCCTTGTACTCGTTGAGCTTTCTTTCATTTTCTTTCTTGACCGCTTCCTGTGCCCTTAGCAACTCTTCCGGTGAAAGCGTAACGGGCTTGTCCTGCGGTGCCGTGGCGGGCTTGGCGGCAGGATCCTGGGGAGCTGCGGGTGGTTGGGCCGGTTTTTCCTGGGCTGCCGGTTTTTTATCCGCGGCAACAGGATCCTTGGCCTCCGGTTGCTTGGCTTTTTCTTCATCGTCCCCACAGGCACCCTCGTCAGCGGGCTTCTTTTCGGGAGCGGCTTTCCCAGGAGTCTTCTTTTCAGGAGCCTTCTTTTCAGGAGCCTTCTTTTCAGGAGCCTTCTTTTCAGGAGCTGGCTTTTCGGCTGGCTTTTCTTCAACCGGCGCGGGCAGGGTGATTTCGGGTTGCAGTTCTGGTGGCGGCAACTGCGAGGGATCCAGCTTGGCCATCACGACCAGGTATCGATAGATTTCCTCGGATGAATCTTCTGAAGATGATTGCACCACGTCCGGCGGAGCGATATCTCCAAAGCGCAGGACATACTGGATTCCATCCTGTAACGAGACATGAACTTCGCCGTTCGCCGAACGAACATCGTCAATCGGTTCACCGTTTTCATCTTTCGTCGGGAACGGGTAGAAACCGTATTCCTGCAACTGAACCTGGTTCGTATCGTCGGGTTTCTCACGCACACCGACGATTTTGAGATCATCCAGGGCATTCTTGAGTTCGTTCAGTCGTTCCGTGTTCAACTCCTCGTTTTCTGCCATTTCCGTCGGCGTGGGTTGATTGGCTTCTTTGTATTCATGCATATGACCAATATTCCACTTGCTCTCTTCCTGGTTCCAGGAGAGTGATGTGTCGGAACGTTGCATCAGTTGTTTGACGGCGCCGCCCGTGCGAGGATCGAGAACTTCCAGGATGGAATAATCCTTCAATGCCAGCGAGCGTATGTCGAGCGGATTCAGGGACAGCAGATCAGATTCAATCCATTCGTTGAAGGTTGTCGAGAAGTTGGTAACGTCCAGTTTCACGACGTAAGTGACGTCCTCGTTTCGCACGCGTACGAAACGTTTTTCTTCTTCATCAGCCACGGTCTTACCGATGATTAATTCGGCCAGCCTGTTCTTCTTGGCATTGGCGACCTCAACCAACATGCCCACGCCCGTAGATCCGGCAGCCAGGTCCGCGGACGGTTCCACGACCCCGTACAGCTTATGATCCTTGGGAGTTTCCGATGCGATCCCGAGTACTTCCAGGTCGATCAGCGCGGTTGCGGCCTTCTGCATCTGTTCCTCGGCATCAGCCGGGTAATTGTCCTCGGAAGGGATGACCCACTGGTCGGTTGCCTTGCCGCGATTGACCTGGAACTTGATCGGCTTGTCAAAGTTGGTGTCATAGCGGGTAATGGTTAGGTTCGTGGCGGTATCGGCTGTATCGAAATCTTCGAACAGCTCCTGGCCAACCTTTTCGTCCAGCGATTGTTCTACCTGGCCTGGTTGCCAAAGCAGGGCGACCAATGCCAGGACGGCAGCAGATCCGACATAAATCAGTGTTTTGACCATTTCGCTCATCTTCAACGGTCCTCATATTTTCCTGGAGTTCAGCAGTGAAGCAAAAACCTGTAGTAACCCGGTGCCAACACCGGAATGAATGTAACTTAACGTAAACGTGATTTCTCGGCTCCCTCGCGTTCTCGCAACCGTCGTCGGAGAAAGACAAAGAGACCGATCAGCAGCGGTGGAATCGGGGGTATCAGTACGGCGATCAGCTTATAGCCTTTTCGCATGTCGCGGATCTTTTGTTCCGCTTCCCGCTGGATCTTGGAAACGTTTTCCTTGTAGGTGCGTTCCAACTCTTCCATCTTGGCAGCTTTTTTACGTTCGTTGATCGCCTGCTTACTGCCCAGGTTAATCATCTTGGCTCGCAGCACGGCGGGATCTGGTAGATCCTTGTTAGCTGGATTTTGCAGTTCCTGAATTTCTTCCTGGAACTTGGCAATTTCGGCCTCGAACGTCTTGTCGTACTTCTCGGTTTCCTTGTCCCGTTCTTTCTCGAACTCCACTTCTTTCAGGTAGGCGTGGCTGCGGGCTTCTTCTGTTTTTGCCTCGACAGTTTGCAGCGTACTGTACTTGGTCCGCCGATTACGGATCGTGATATACCGTTTCTCGTTGGTTAATTCATCAACGATATTGAGCAGGAAAGTGGGATTCTCAAATCGCCATTTGATATCCACGAACTCATCGGGTCGGGCACGGATGTTGAAAAACGGTCCATGCATCATGTCGATATCAGCAACGTAGATGACATTGATGGGATCCTTCTTCGTCTGTTCCTGGTCAGCCTCGCCGTGCTCCGTGGCTTCCTCGTCTGCGGCTTCGTCGCTGTCCTGCAGGGAACCCGTGATGTGGGCTGCCACGACCTGGGAACCTCGGAAGTTTGCCTGCTTTTCTCGCAGGGCACCAACGTTCCCCAGGTTCTGGGTGTAATCCGTAAACGAAATCCAGCCTGCCGACTCGGTGGTTTTCACGATAGGATTGAATTCCAGTTTGGCACCTTCACGCTGAGAGATCATGCCGGGTACAGGGAAAAAAAGTTGGTTCAGACCCTTGGTAATGGGGTGATCCTGGTTGAGATGTTCGGCAGGAACGAAAACCCATGTATCGGGAATGCCGCGTAATTGAAGCTTGGGATACGGGTTAAATCGTTGCCAGGTCAACTTGGGTTGGACATTAAGTCCTTGTGGATCACTCGGTACCTGTAACTCGAGTAGGTCCCAGAGTTGCCGGATATCTCCCTTGGGTGGCGGAGGACCTCGCTGGCCAAACATACCTCCCCCGGCCTGCTGCCGTGGGCTGCCCGTGGGGGGTGCAGAAATGAAAGAGGGAAATGGATCCTCAAAGATGGCCGTGGGTTGCCCGTTACGAATGGCAGAAACCAGCAGGCTCATCTGCTCAGGGCCCAGTGACGAAGGTTGGACGACCAAAAGCATATCGTACTCACCCGGTTCAACCTTGCTGCTGAGATCGACTTCCTCGACGTCGTATTGCTTGGTCAGTTCAACGATAAGTTCCTGTTGGGGTGCTGCCTGGGGACGACCTCCTGGTCCCATGCTGATGCCACCACCATAGACCTGGGCATCGGTTCTCACGACACCAATCTTCTTGCTCTTGCCATCGGCTACGGTTGCAATCGATCGCATTAATTCGTATTCGACGGAAATGCCGTAATCAAAAATGGGAATCACGACTTTCTTCAGGCCACAGCGAAAAGCGGCACCGATGATAATTTCCTTGTTTCTTAATTCTCCACGTTCACGGACCCGCACCGGTTGGGGAGTAATGCCATAACGCTCCTCGGCCTGCGCGACTTCCGGGTTAAACAACTCCAGGTTGTCGTGTAGCACCAGCTCTATGTTATTGAGTTGGCTGAACTCCTTCAGCATGGATACCAGGTCGTAACGCGTGCGAACGTAAGCCTGTGGCAGGTCAGCACTGATAAAGGCCTCGATCTTGATGGGATGCTCGGACTTGATTTCTTTAATGACCCTGACCGTGGAAGCAGATAGTGAACTCACCTTCCCGTCGGTTGCGTCGTAACGAATGATGTCGTGTGTTCGGAAAACAACGTTTGTGCAGAGCACTGCCGTGATGAGGGCAATGGTACGCACCGCGTAATGGCCGATCAGTGAACGACCGTCGCGTCCGCCGCTCCAGTGACGCCTGCCGATCAGCACCATGCTGATGTAAAGCCCGATGATGATTACCATCACGAAGTAACTGATCGATGACAGGCTGAAAACACCTCGACGGCAATCGTCAAACTGGGCAGCAATGCTCCAGGAAGAAACCGTCTGTGCAAAGGCGGAACTGGGAACAATGATGTCCGCATAAGCGGCTGCCACCATGGGGACATTGAAGGCCATTCCAAAAATAAATCCAATCGTCATGTTGCTGGTCAAAAATGAGGCGATCATGCCCAATGCCAGCATGGATAGTCCAATCAGCCAGTGACCAAAATAATTGGCAGCCAGCAAACCCGTGTCCAGTCCGACCACGTTCGTTTCCGGGTTCTTGGCCAGGGAGGCCAGGACGAGAACATTACAGAGTTGCGAGAAAACCAGGGAGACAGAGAAAACCGCCCCTGCCGCCACGAATTTTCCGATCACGATGTCAAAGTCGTTGGCTGGCAGCGTGAGCAGTAGTTCATCGGTGCGCTCACGTCGTTCTTCGGACCAGATACTCATCGTGATGGCCGGAATGAACAGCAGCATGATGAGAGGTAGGTACTTGTTTAACTGATCCAGGTTCGCCAGGTTCTCGTTGAAAAAATCGTGTGGCCAGATGGCTGCAAAGGATGTTAATAGCACGAACAGGCAAAGGAAGGCATAGCCGGTAGGATTGGAAAAGTAACCAAAGAAATTGCGTTTGGCTACCGCCTGGGCCGCCTGTTTTCGCATCCCCAGTGGAATGAGAACTGCCAGTAGAGCGGCAAGCAACAAGGCATCCAGCATGAGCAGTTGGAGTACTTCAAAAATTACAGACATGGTTTCAACTCGTAGGTATCTGGAAGAATGTAGTTAACGGTTACTCGTGTATGGGTGGGAATGGGCCAGCGGGGAAAGGGCTAGACGTTCGTATATCGATTGAAGGCAGCATCCAGGGTTTCCTGATCCTGGCGTATCTCATCGATGGTGCCGTCAAAAACGATATTGCCCAGGTTGATCAGGATCACACGATTGGTCATCGCCTCCACTTCCTGGAGAATATGGGTCGACAACAGGATCGTGCGGTCTTTGCCCAGTTTCTGGATGGTTTCCCGCACTTCCCGGATCTGGTTGGGATCCAGGCCGGCAGTCGGTTCATCGAGAATTAAAACATCAGGTTCGTGCAGCAGGGTCTGTGCCATCCCGACCCGTTGACGTTGTCCCTTGGAAAGCTTGCTGATTGGCTTGTGCAGGAAGTTGTCCAGGTTGCATAACTTGATGACCGCCTCCATGCGATCCTGTTTCTTGTCTCGCTTCATGCCTCGTGCATCAGCGAAAAAGACCAGCATCGAATGTGCGGTCATGTCGGCATAGAGGGGGCCGTTTTCTGGCAGGTAGCCCAGTCGCTGGGATCCCGCCATCCGATCGGATGACATGTCATGCCCGGCAATGCGAGCGATCCCTTCTGAGGGAGCAAGGTAGCCGGTGAGAAGTTTCATCGTGGTACTCTTGCCAGCACCATTGGGACCCAGGAAGGCGACCACGTCTCCTTCGTAGACCTTGAATGAAACATCATTGGCCGCTTTAAAGGGGCCGTAAAACTTGGAGAGCCGTTCCGCTTCAATCATCGGTGTCCGGCCTGCTGTTTCGTTTGCGCTCATGTGGTTTCTAACCGTATCGTGGGAAAGCAATCTTTAAACTGAAAATCCGCTTCTTTCTAATATAGCTACAGACGGTAGGTCTACTCAACGGCCGAAAGGGCCGGTTTAGGGCAATTTTTCAGCAGTTTATACCAATTGCAGAGTTCAACTCCGGCCTTGGTTTACGCCTGTGACGACTGGGCGGTTCGTAGGAGGTGGCCACGCCTGTCTGTTTTATAGGCGCGGGCGTGCCGTCGAGGGTCCACAACAATCTAGGAGATCGGGAAATATTCCTGCTCCACCCGCTCGGGTCGACGAAACGTAAGATGCCGTTTCCATTGCTCGTCATCGATTTGAGGATAGTCTGCCCGCAAGTGAACGCCACGGCTTTCCTCTCGCAGTATCGCCGCTGCCACCATCACACGGGCCACCGTCAGCAGGTTCTGCAATTCCCATCCGTGAGGCTCAGAGAACTGTCGGTGCAATACGTAGTGTCGCCACCGATCAATGGTTTCACACGCTTCTTTCAGACCTCTGGCAGTTCGTTGAACCCCCATGTTGCGCCCCATCAGGCTCTTGAGTGAATTACGAATATCTCCCAGGTCCAGTATTTCCGAAGACTGGGTAACGAGGGGATTGTGCAGTGGAATCGCCTGGAAATTATCCGGCATTTCAGCCACGGCCTGGGCAGCACCCTGGCCGGCATGAGCACCGTAAACCAGTCCCTCCAGGAGACTGTTTGAGGCCAGTCGATTGGCGCCGTGCAAGCCACTGGAACAGACCTCGCCGGCGGCCCAGAGACCGGGTAGCGTGGTGCGCCCTTCCGGGTCGACCGTCAGGCCGCCAATCATGTAATGTGCTCCAGGTCGAACCGGGATCAAGTCCCGGGTGACGTCGATACCGAAGTCAGCACAGGCCGCTGTAATGCCGGGAAAACGACGCTTGACGAATTCAGCATCCAGGTGATCCAGTAACAGGTAGACGCAGGGATGATTCGATTGTTTCATCTGGTCAACGATAGCCTGGGAGACGATGTCACGAGGTGCCAGTTCAGCTCGCTCGTCATAGTCAGGCATGAAACGCCGACGGTTTTGATCCACGAGATAGGCGCCTTCACCACGAATGGCCTCGGTAATCAAGGTTCGGCTGCTGCCCGCGATGTACAATACCGTGGGATGGAATTGCATGAATTCCATGTCACGCAGTTCGACGCCAGCGCGATAGGCGGCAGCATGTCCGTCGGCCGTAGCCACAGCTGGATTTGTTGACTCGCGATAAAGTTGTCCGGCACCGCCTGTACAGAGGACCGTTTGTTTCGCCCAGACCATCATCTTTTGTCCATCCTGGTGGCCGATCAAGGCGCCACGGCAGGAACCTTCGTGGGTCAATAGGTCCAACGTAAACGTATTTTGCAGGATCTGGATGTTGCTTGATTGCTGGGTCCACGCCACCATGGCTCGCATTACTTCACGGCCGGTTGCATCTCCCAGGGCATGGACAACACGGTGATGGCTGTGGCCCCCTTCTTTTCCGAGTTGCAGGACGCCTGCCTGTAAATCGAAGCGTGTACCCCATTGCACGAGTTCCATGATACGTTCCGGAGCTTCCCGGACGACCATGTCTACGATTTCCCGATCACATAATGCGCCGCCGGCAGTCAGTGTGTCGTTGATGTGATCTTCGAAGCGATCTTGGGGATCGATGACACTGGCAATTCCACCCTGCGCGTAATTGCTGCTGGACTGCAGCAGGGCATCCTTGGTGACGATCATGACCGAAAGGTCACTGGGAATCTCGTTGGCCGCTCGCAGGCCGGCTAAACCACCGCCCACGATCAGTACATCCGTGAACCGATGAGGAATTTCCTTGGGGTGAAAAGCGACCAGGTATCGTGGTGTCAGTTGAGCCATGGCTATTGAGATGCAATCAGGTGTTCAGGTAAGAGAGTGCAATGGGTGGCTACAGACAATCAATACTTTCCAATGTAACAGTCTCGGGCGTCAGGTTCAGGGGCGGGAGCCAGAAAAAGAGCTGGCTGCTGAAGTTCAACACGCTTAGTCACGTGAGCGAGATGCGCCCTTCTTGAAAGCATTGAACTGCTGTCGAAATTTGTCTGGTAAACTGCTTTCCGCACCTGCTTCATTGAGTCCACCGCCGGTTTCCTTGGGAGACTGGACTCGTCGTGAACGGCGGCGACTGGAAGGACGCAAGCCCAGGCTGCGGAGCGTTTCGTCCAATTCCACCTGTTCACCGGTTTTCTCTGCCTGCCGTTGGATCTTATCGTAACGATCCACCATGGCTTTTAATTCTTCTGCCGTGAGGCCTAGTTCCTCGAGTAGTTCGGCATCCGGATCATGCTGGCGGTCTTTCAAATACTCCAGGGCCAGGTTCGTTGCTTTCTTGGCATAGTCCAGGTTGGCCTCGTCGCTGTCCGGTAAATCCTCAGGTAATCCCAGCAGGCGATCGGACAGCCCCTGGCGTGGCCCACCACTGATTTGCTTATCTCCGGCTTCACCTTTGCCTTCACCACTGCGGTTACCTGCATCCTGGGGCGATCCAGGTTGTTGGGGCGATCCCTGTTCGCTCCCGGAATCAGAAGACTCGGCATCCCCCTGCATGGGATCAGTTGGTTTGTTCCCATCACCCTGTTTACCGTCCTGCGGAGTCTCGTTGCCGGCCGATTCGGATTTATCACTCCTTGGGTCGTCGGGTGATTTTCCGTCCTGGCTCCCGGGCTTGCCATCGGTGGGCGACTCGCCCTGGCCGTTGGGATTTTCCGGTGAATCTTTCGGTCGGTCGGTCGGCTGACCCTCGTTTGAATTACCAGTACCTTTTTCAGTACTGCCAGGTTTTTTCTGGCCAGCTGGTTTGCCGGGAGTTCCTTTTCCATCCTGGGGTGTTGAAGGTTTCTCTTCGGGCTTGGAGTCCGCCGGGTTCATGGGTTGTCCGGTTCCAGGTTGGTCTCCCTTGTTACCGTTATCACCGGGTGATGTGTCTTTTGAAGGTGGCGTTTCTGCATCCGGGGAATTACCCGTGGGTGGTTGATCGGTGCCGGATTTCTGTGATGCGCCTGGGGAGTTTCCCGGGGCGTTGTTTTTGCCGGGCTGGCGATCCGGAGAATCAGCCGACGGATCAGATTGATCTTGCTGCTTGTCCTGGGCGGCCTGGCGTTCTCGCTTGATGCGTTCCAGGACGCGTTCAAAGATTTCACCATCATGCAGATCTTCATCATCAGCAGGTTGCGAACTTGCGTTCTCACCGGGTTGTCCCTGGTTATCACCGCTGGACGATTCATCTGTGTTTTCAGCATCGGACGTTCCGCCCGGTTCGCCCGGGTTGGGAGTGGAGGGTTGGTTTCCCTGGGGTTGCTCGGTCTCGGATCCGTCGCCAGGCTTGGTGGCGGCCCCGGGTTGGTTTCCGGGTTTCGTATTCTTGCCCGCCTGATCCTTGTTTTCGCCCTTGGAGTCCTCGCCTTGGGAGCCACCGTCTCCTGCTCCTTCGGAGGGCGGCTTGTCTGAGTTTCCACCGTTGGATCCCTCGGTACCGCCACCGGGTTGCTGGGAGTCTGCGTTACCGTCACCGTTACCTTCCTGTCCGTCAGCGGAGGAATTTTCGGAGTCGCCATCCTGTTTGCCTGGCTCATCGGGCAGGTGGTTGCCAGCGGGTCCCGCTGTGATCACCAGGGTGTAGTTGTCAGTGCGGGTTACCTGGGGGTCTGGTTGTCCCTGTGCCGAAACGCGGTTGTCCCAGGCGGCGACACGAAAAGAGACTTCATCACCTGGCTTGAGACCCAGCCTGCGAGGTTCGAAACGGTATCGCAGCACGACCTGTCCAGGTTGTCCGGCCGTATCTTCAAAGAGGGTTCGTTCCAGGAGCCTGGTTTCGCCGACAACGGCTCGCAAGGCAACTCGGCTCATTCCAAAATCAGGATCCAGGGCACGCACCTCGATGACCTGCGTCGCCGTGACGGGAACTTCCTGGCGTCGCTCCTGCGGTTGCAGGATTTCGACTTCCGGTGGTAAGTCAGGCGTTACCTCGATTCGATGAATGACGGGGTTCTCGCTTTCGTGCCCACGGGTCGTGGTGAATTCAAGTCGATAGGAATGATATTGCGAAGCCTTGCGTTCTTCGTCGAGTTGCAGCAACAGGGGCAGTTCTGCTGCCTGGTCCTGTACTGTCATCCGCAACCGCTGGGCATCCGCATTCTGTTGCGTTGCCAGTACAACCGAGGCCCGCTTGATCGCTTGATTGGTTTCGGCAAGGACCGTCACACGTGTTCCTTCGATCGCTTCCAAATCCCCCTGGCCAGTCACCGTGCGTGGTGGAAGTTTTGTGTAGGGAGGGTATTCATAGTGCACGCGTGTGACCCAGATGGTGGGAGCCGGGATCACCGTCAAGCGATAGATCGCTGTGCGTGTATCCCCGGCCTGTACGTAGTACTGGATGTCCTGCTGGATCCCGCCAGGATCCGCAGGTAACTGCGCTTCGTAGCGTAGTGTTTTTTCCGATCGCAGCATCGGCACCTGTTGGTCGACGACCTGGCCATCCAGTGATTCGTAGACCAGGGAAACAGTTTCCTGGTCTCGTAACCCGTTGACCTTGGCTGAGACTGTAATGGTTTGTCCGTGATAGACATCGTTAAGATGACCGGGCTGAATGTCAGCGATCAGGACGCGCGTGGGTTTATCGATTTTTGCCCACGGAATCAGGACCCGCTGAAAACTCTGGAAGGGATCCTTGGGGGAGAGGACCTTGTAGATCGCGCAGGAGGCCAGGATTGCCACGAACAGGTAACCCACCTTGATCAGCCGGGAGCGATCGATATCGGTATCTACATCAGGCAACGACAGGTCGGCGGCCGCCTGTTCGCCGAGGGCGGCGAGCATCCCTCGACGCATCACATGTGCCTGGTTTCGCAACAGCAGGAAATTAATCAGACTGTTCTTGAGCGTGGGAGATTGTTTTTCAATAGCACGCGCGGCATAGATGGGGTTGATTGAACGGAAGAGCAACGGTCCTACCAGCCGGTACAGTGCATAAAGGGTTCCCACTGCCAGGATGCTCCAGGCTGCCAGGCGTGTCATGAAACTGAGTGGCAGCAGCCAGTGATCGATTATTGCCAGACAGAGCAGGCCGGTCAGGAGGCCGGCAGCAATGATCATCAGGCTGGCAATCAACTCCACCATTTTCACCTGGAATCGCGTACGGTTCAGTTGACTTCGAATGAACCGATCGTGTTCAGCAGCAGCCTGCTGTTCGGTAACCGGAGGTGATTCGAGAGTACTGCTGGACATGACAATTCTTGGATGGGTTAAAGCCGGGGGACAGGTGGTTGTGTGATCGCTGGATACGTGCATGACACCCGCCATTCCTGGCCGGGAGTTCATACTGAATTATAGACGATTTTGCTGGATCATTTGTTCCCCATTCCTGGTACCTTGGCCTGGTTTTTTGACCGGGAGTTGCAGAATGGCTGTTAAAACCACTAAAGTTACGGGTTGTAGGGGGCATTTTCGGTACCGTAAATGACGGTACCGGGGTTTCTGGCAGCAATGTTGGCAGAGCCTGCTGCAACGCTCTAACTAACTGGTATACAACTGTTTCGAGAAAAGAACGTGAACATGGTTAAACCTATTTTGGTCGATGCGATTCACCTTCACTCTAATGATAATATCGGCGTTGCCACGCGGAATCTCAATGCAGGTGAAGTGATTTCCGTGGCGACCAGCGAGATAACCTTGCAGGAGGATGTGCCGACGGGACATAAGTTCGCCCTGAAATCGCTGACTGCCGACCAGCAGATATTCAAGTATGGCCAGTCCATCGGTATTACCAGCGATGCGATTGGCGTGGGACAATGGGTCCATACTCACAACCTGGCCAACGGAGATCTGAACCAGGAGTACGAAAAGTCAACGGAGATTCCAGATCCTTTGCCACGTATCGAGGATCGTACCTTCCAGGGTTTTCGCCGCAAGAATGGTAAGGCCGGAACACGCAATTACATAGCTGTCATTTCGACGGTCAACTGCTCGGCCTCTGTCAGCAAGTACGTTGCGCAGCGTTTTGATCATTCCGCTCTGGAAGACTACCCGAACATTGATGGTGTCGTGGCGTTGACTCATGGTTTTGGATGCGGGATTGAATTTGGTGGGATGAAGCACCAGATGTTAAACCGGGTCATGGGTGGCATGGCCAAGCATCCGAACGTGGGAGCCTTCCTGCTGATCGGATTGGGGTGTGAGCAAACCTCCCTGGACTACCTGCTGGAGGACCAGAAGCTGGTACAGATTGACGGTGTCGATGCACCGTCCACCGGTCCACCGGTTTTCACGATCCAGGAAACCGGCGGGACGGTCAAGACCGTGGAAGCCGGTGTTCGCGCGTTGTCGGAACTGTTACCCCGGGCCAATGAGTTTAAACGTGAAGCGATTCCCGCCAGTGAACTGGTGGTTGGGCTCGAGTGCGGTGGTTCCGATGGTTATTCCGGAATCACGGCCAATCCCGCACTGGGTGTGGCCAGCGATCGTGTCGTAGCGTGTGGCGGCACTGCCATCCTGTCAGAGACTACGGAGATCTATGGAGCGGAACATCTGCTGACACGCCGGGCACGGACTCCGGAAGTCGCTGACAAGCTGCTGGATCAAATCGAGTGGTGGAAATGGTATGCGAATACCTTTGATACCGTACTTGATAGTAATCCCACGGTCGGCAACAAGTTGGGAGGATTGACGACCATTACCGAGAAATCACTGGGAGCCGTTGCCAAGGCAGGTTCCTCGATGTTCCGGGAGTTTTACCAGTATGCAGAGCCGGTGACGGAGCGGGGTTTCGTCATCATGGATACCCCGGGATTTGATCCACCCAGCGTCACGGGAATGGTTGCCGGTGGTGCCAATATCGTTGTCTTTACGACGGGCCGCGGCAGTTGTTTCGGTTGTAAACCAACCCCCTCGATCAAGGTCATGTCCAATACGCCAACTTACGAGCGGCTGGAGGATGACATGGACGTTAATGCGGGTACGGTACTCAGCGGCAAATCGGTAAAGGAAGTTGGCGAAGAAATTTTTGAAGAGATCCTGGCCGTGGCCAGTGGCAAAAAGACCAAGAGTGAAACGCATGGTATTGGGGATGAAGAATTCGTTCCCTGGACCGTGGGACCTGACCTGTAAATCGCGTTGGTAACTGGATGGATTCGGCAGGTGATCACGTACCAGGTACCGAGTTTCGATCGGGAGGTGACCCATTCTTAATCCGGACAGCTACCTGGATGTGATTTCTGGTCGTCGCCGAGGTTGGTTGGCTGGTCTGCAGCGATCGTTGCTTCGCGCAGGGACTCTTCCTTATGCCAGCGTGGTAGCCGGTCGCAACTGGCTCTTTGACCGCCAGCTTAAAAAAACACACTCGGTTTCCATACCGGTTATCAGCGTGGGTAATATCACGGCCGGTGGTACCGGGAAAACGCCCATGGTCTTTTGGCTGGCCCGTCGACTGGCTGCCGAGAATATTCGCGTGACGTTGATCAGTCGCGGGTATGGCAGCAGTGAGGATCGTCCCAATGACGAAGCCCTGGAATTATCCCAGAAGCTCCCCGGCGTACCCCATTTGCAGAATCCCAACCGTATCCAGGCAGCTCGGCAGGCAATCGATGAGTTGGATTCCCAGGTGATCGTGCTGGATGATGGTTTCCAACATCGACGGATTGGCCGGGACCTGGACCTGGTGCTGGTCGATGCAACGAACCCCTTCGGTTTCGGGCACTTGTTGCCGCGAGGGACGTTACGAGAGCCCCTGGCCGCCTTGCAGCGAGCAGATATGATTGCCCTCACGCGTGTTGACCTGGTCCGGGAGAGTTGCCTGGCGGAGCTGGAAAAACAACTGGATAAATACGCTCCAGGAGTGCCTCGATTTCACATTGCATATCGACCTGAAAAATTGATCAACGTGTCCCAGGATGAAAAACCAATCAACGACCTCGCAGGAAAATCAGTGGCCGCTTTCTGTGGCGTTGGGAATGCCCCTGCTTTTCGGCAGACGCTGGAACAATGCGGTTGCCAGGTTGTTGATTTTCGTGCCTTTGCGGATCACCATCCGTACAGCCCGGACGATATCAAGTCATTGAAAGGCTGGTTGCAGCACCTGCACGAAATCGATGCCTTGATATGTACTCACAAGGATCTTGTGAAGATACCAGTGGATCAGCTGAACGAGATCCCTCTCTGGGCCCTGACCGTGCAGCCTGAAATGACCAGTGGCCAGGCGGCCCTCGAGGAGCGCCTGCAGAAGCTGGTGACACAGGTTAACCCGAGTGCTGTGATTACATCTTCAAACGCTTGAAGAGTTGCTCGGGGATCAAGCGAATCATGCACATGATCCAACGCCACTTCCAGGGCGTGTAAAGAACATTGGTTTGTCGTTGCAAGGCGCGGCTGATGTCCTGGCTGACCCGCGACGGCGAACTTACCATGAACGAATCCGGGTTTACAATTCCGTCGGTCATCGGCGTATCGACGATGCCCGGCTTGATGGTCAGCACGTGTACTCCAGCATGGTAGAGCCGGTTGCGCAGACCCTGGAGATACGCGCTGAGGGCGGCCTTGGTGGATCCGTACAGGTAGTTGCTTTGTCGACCCCGGTCGCCTGCTACCGAGGAAATAGCTGCCAGGAAACCACTGCCACGTTCGGCGAAATGTTCGGTTAGCAGGTTCATCAGCGAAACCACAGAGGTATAGTTCGTATCGATCATCTGTCGAGCGAGCTCCCAGTTGACTTGTGCTTCCTGCTGATCGTGCATACTTCCGTAGCAGACGACAGCGCCATCCAGGGGTTGATCAAACAGGCCCAGGCAGCGTTGGACAAAGGAGGCATGTTCCGGGAAATCCAGGGCATCCAAGGTCACGATGTGGACCGTGCTCTGGTACCGGATACGCAAGTCAGTGGCAATCGATTCGAGTTCTTCTTCATGGCGACCGGCAAGAATCAAATGACACCCGCGCTGGCAAAGTTTACGAGCCAGTTCTTGCGCGATAGCGGAAGAGGCACCGATTAATAGGATTCTTTCACTCATCAGCGAAGTGATCCCGGGAGCGAGATGTGAAGAAAGTTACGCACTGAAAAGGCCGCGAAGTGTAGTCCACGGGCGATAGTGCGGTCAAGCTCGTTTCTCACGGGCCAGCGCATCCAGGTTGCGAGAAGGCAGAGACCCGGCCGGTCTAGGTTGAGGCAGGAATTTTTCCTGTTGCGGCCAGGTGAGTCAGCACCTGGTCTGCCAGTGTGTCAGCATCGTTCTCGGCACTATGCAGGTGAATCTCTGCTGAATCCGGTGCCTCGTAAGGAGCGTCAATGCCGGTCATGCCAGCCAGTTCGCCAGCGCGGGCACGCTGGTAAAGTCCCTTGGGATCCCGTGCTTCACAAATGTCCAGCGGCGTGTCGACAAAAACCTCGACGAAATCACCGGGACGTAATGTTTGCTCGATAATACCTCGCACCGCATTGCGATCACGACGGTAAGGACTTACGAAGGCGACCAGTGCAACAAGGCCGGCAGAAGCAAATAATTGGGCCACTGCTCCAACCCGCCGGATATTTTCCTGTCGGTCTTCGGCAGCAAACCCCAGTCCAAATCGATCTGGATTGGCGGATCCCGCAGCACTCAGCATGTCGACCGTGGCATTCAGGCCATGACGAATGTTATCACCATCCAGCAGGAAACTATGTAAGCCTTGTCGGGACAGTTTCTGGTCTACCAGGTTGGCGATCGTACTCTTGCCGCTGCCACTTAGGCCCGTGAACCAGACCACGCATCCCTGGTGACCTGTTAACCGCTCGCGTTGTTCCCGACTCACGATGGCATCGTGCCAGGTCACTTCCGGTTTGTCTGTCATTGTTTTTAGTGGTTTGAGGTTAGGAGTAGTCAATCATCATGCGAGCTTCATTCGCTGATACCGGCCAGTTCACACAAGTGTGCCGCCATCACGGGTTGAGGGCAACTCCAGATGAGAAAAAAGAGCGCTTCGCGACACCAACGGCCAGCTGGGTGTCCAATGACATAGCCAGTCCCCTTGGCTGCGGCCAGTGCCGCCTGCGTGGCACGCATGACCAGGTCGTTACAGCCCATGCGTAACTGGTCCTTGTCACACGTAGTGTCACCAGCTGCGAACTGCATCAGCCGTTGCCTGGTCTGGTCCCAGTCAGCTCGCAAGGCGACACCGATTTTCTCTAGATCTGCTCGCTGCCTGGATTCCTGGGTGATAAAGGAGATGGCGGCGTCGGCGAGGCCCACGGCCAGCGTGGATGTCTGGAGGCCTCCGGTATTGGCGCCCACCGCACTGCCCATCACGTGTTCCATGGGGCCGTTCAAGATCCACTTGCGATCGATATGGACCCGCTCACAATTCAAGCGGCCGGTTCGGCTGGCGGAAAGTGCAACCATGTTTTCTGAGGATCCGTACGAGATACCTGTGGCATCGGTTGGTACGGCTGCCAGGATCTGCCGCCCATCTTCCAGCGTAGCACCGATTACCACGACATCAGCAAACGGTGCCCCGGTGACCCAGGGACTGAAACCATCCACGATGAAGCCATCGACTGTTTCCTCAGCACATAACACGGGTTTCTTTAAATGTCGGCGACTTGTGGTCAGATGAGAAATACCAACCGTGGTAAACAGTTCCCCGGTAAGTAGTCCTGGTAACCACTGGTCACGGCAGTAATCGCTGTCCCCATTGGCAATGCGCCGACAGGCACCTGTCCGTTGCGTGATGATAAAAGTGGTCGTCAGGCAGGCCGAACTCAATCGCAGGTAACCGGCTGCCAGGTCGGTATTGGACCAGCCCTGGCCACCGTGCTCGGTGGACAGGAACCACTCGTAAACGCCGTGGGTTCCACAACAGGCCAGTTGTGCGGCGGGCCAGGCTTCGATGCCCTCGAATTCCAGCGCATCGGCCCGGGAACGCAGCTGGTCTACCAGCATGTCCAGGGCTTGATCGTCCGGATCCGTAACCCGGTTCATGTGTGTTGAATTTTCGTTGCTCATGATTGTTACAGCCTGGGGCAACAGTTTAGGGTGAATCTCGGCTTGGCCCTGGGGCATCAACCTATTATATATGAGCCTCTTGGTGCCACAACATGCGGTCGGCCTGTGGCCGCTGCCAATCACTGGATAGCGCGGTTGGAGAAGATGACATGGACATGGAAGCCGGCAAACAACCGAACCGTGCATCCGCAGCGCCTTCTGCGGTTCAACGATCATTGGAAACCTGTCGGCCAGCTTGCCCTGTTTGCCAGGGGAGTTTTAGGGAAATTCGCGGAAAACTACAGTGTTCTCGCTGCCACACCATTTGCGAAACCTGTTGCGAAGGAGGCCGTGGCTAGTAACGTTCAGCCGGTGGCCTGCAGGGAGAATAACACGCGATGTCAATTTCTGAATTCCTGGAACGAAATTATCGCCATTTTAATGCCAGGGAAACGCTGGCTGCTGCCCAGGCCTATCGCGAGCATCTCGATGCGGATGGCAAGATGCTGATTTCCTTGGCTGGTGCAATGAGCACCGCGGAAATCGGTATTTCATTGGCACCGCTGATCCGCAGTGGAAAGGTGCATGCTATTTCCTGTACGGCCGCCAACCTGGAAGAAGATCTTTATAACCTGATTGCCAATCGCGATTACCGAATGGTACCGGATTATCGAGACCTGGGGCCCGCGGATGAACTGGCATTACGTAACGAGGGTTTTAATCGAGTCACGGATACCTGTATTCCGGAAGATGTGATTCGGGACGTCGAACGAATCTTGCTGAAGTATTGGCAGGAAGCGGATGCAGCCGGTGAATCCTACTTTCCTCATGAGTACCTGTTTCGTCTGCTGCGGGAAGGAGAGCTGGAGTCGCAATACCAGGTCCCACCGGAGGACTCGTGGCTGGTGGCGGCCGAGCAGATGAATATTCCGGTTTATGTTCCCGGCTTCGAGGATTCCACGACAGGTAATATCTTTGCAGCTCGTGTGTTGGATGGTTCCGTTTCGCGTCACTCCGTGGTGCGCAGCGGTACCGATCAAATGCAGCAGCTGGTGCAGTGGTACCGGGAACAGTCCTCCGCGGGAGCTCGGGTGGGATTCTTCCAGGTCGGTGGTGGTATTGCCGGTGATTTCGCGATCTGTGCTGTTCCCTTGATCCTCCAGGACCTGGAAGAGGAGGTTCCTCTGTGGTCCTACTTCGCACAGATTTCTGATTCCGTAACTTCCTATGGATCCTATTCCGGCGCGGTGCCAAACGAGAAAATCACCTGGTACAAGCTGGATGTTGATTGTCCGAAGTTCATGATTAACTCGGATGCATCGATCGTTGCCCCCTTGGTTTTTGCCTACGTGATGGGTCTTTGAGAACCAGTCCGCGCTTTTCTTGATTGGCTTTGACGCTGTTTTCACAGCGTTTGACGCTTTCTTTTGAAAAAACGCCCATTTCTTGTCCGCTGTGATCTCGGCTGGCGTTTTGTTTTCCAGAGGGAACCACGAGACGATCGTTTCGTGCAGGGTTTTTCCAAACACTCATGGGAGATAAGCCATATGTTGCGTTCACGAAAAAAACGTCGCTTGAAAAAACGAAGTTCGTTAATCCAAAACCGTCTTGGTATGGAGTCGCTGGAAAGCCGTCGCCTGATGGCGGTCGATATCAGCCTGATGAACGGGACGCTCCATATCGAGGGTGATGAAGCTCACGATATCGTCAAGATCAGCCAGGTGGCGCCGGTGCAGCACTCCTACCGGGGTTTTATTCCGGCTCCACGTATTTACATGCCAATGCTCAACGTCTGGTACGGACACCGTGAAGGAGGCCAGACAGTTTTTGACGGGAGTTCGAATTTTCCCAGCCTCTTTGTCAGTGGTATTTCGTTTAACGGAAATGACGGAAATGACTTGTTTGACAACCAAACCATGATTCACTCAGAGGCACACGGTGGCCTGGGTTTCGATGTGCTCAAGGGTGGATCGAGCCATGACAAGCTGTTTGGTGAAGGAGGCTCAGATCACCTCTATGGTAATGCCGGCAATGACTACCTGGTGGGAGGTGGTGGTTTCGATCGAATTTCCGGTGGAGATGGGAACGATACGCTACGTGGTAGTGGAGACTGGAATGGGGCGTTTTACAACGACAACACGCACGACTACCTGATGGGAGGAAATGGTTACGATAAGGTCCTGGAGGAAGTCCTGGAAAACGCCGAGTTGACTCCCTCTTATTTGAAGCTGGCCAGTTTTTCGGGCACGGTCGTCGAGTACAACATGCTTAATAGTATTGAATCGATCAAGCTGCATGGGAACAACCTCGACAATACCATCGACGCATCCACGTACAGTGGCGGTAAATTGTTCGTGGATGCTGGCAGCGGTGATGATGTTGTGATGGGAAGTGAAGGGAACGATATCCTGGTGGCTGGCAACGGTCATGACATGGTCCTTGGAAACGGTGGCCATGACTTCATCGTGGGTGACCATGGAAACGATATCCTCAAAGGCAATGCGGGTGATGATATTATCATCGGTGGTCAGGGGCACGATGACATTGCTGGTGGTACCGGGAAGGATTTCCTGCTGGGTAACGAAGGGAATGACACGCTCCATGGCAACGAGGGTAAGGACCAGTTGTTCGGTGACACGGGAAATGACAACCTCTATGGAGGTGAAGATAATGACAATCTCTTTGGAGAGGAAGGTGATGATGGCTTGTTCGGTGGCGGTGGATCCGACAGCCTGACCGGTGGTGCCGATGAGGATCGTTTCCTGTTCCAGGCGGGGGATACGATCGTCGATAAGAATGCCCAGGATGCACAGATTGATTTCATCGACCTGGAAAGCTGGACCGTGAATTATAACGGATCCACGATTAACTATACCGGCGGTACCTGGAGCGATGCCGAGGTCGAGTTGATCGATGAAGCCCTGGCTGTATTGCATCATACGACCGGTGACACCACGTTTCTGAAAGAAAAAGATGGTACAGAGATGACCTATCAACGTGTAGGCACAAGCAGTACGAACTTCATTGCCTGGAATGGTGGGGATGTTCACACCTTTGCAGATGGAACGTTCAGTGGCGCGACTGACTTCGTGTTGCAGACCGTATTTCATGAGATTGGCCACAACTGGGATAGCGAAAATGCCAACTGGGATGAATGGAAGGATTTGAGTTCCTGGACCGAGGAAGACAAGTCTGCGGACTCAAACTTCATCGCGGGTGGCACTGGCGGATGGTTCTACAGCAACAGTGCGAACTTTGTTCGCAACTACGCCAAGACCAACCCAAAAGAAGACTTTGCCTGTAGTTTCTCAGCTTACTTCATGGATCAGTTGGGTAAGCCGTTCGGTGGTGGAGGCGCATCTGCTGCTCCTGACAAGATGGATTTCATGGATGAATTCGTAGACTCGAAGACGTAAGCGAAGGAGTTGCTCTTGAGTTAAAAGGACCTGCAGGATTCCATCCTGCAGGTCCTTTCTTTATGGTGTTTAGTCCATGGTCCGGATCGCTTATGGGCAGGGGATCGTCTCTATCCCAGGCAAGGATGGTACAAGCCCTCAGGAAAGCTCCGGGTTACACTTCAGTCGAGAAATGACGCGGGTGGGTTTCACGATGGGTGGTATCCATGTCGGTCATAGGGAGCTCGAGATACAACCTACTAGCATATGAAAAATCAGGCTGATACCATGCAGGAAAGTTAAAATGGAAACAGGAACAGTGGGCCATGGTGAACCTGGACGAAATCGGTTTGCCGATGCAAGGCCTGGTGGCAGTCGGTCTCAGTGAAGGAACAAGGGGCAAGATCATCATATTGCATTCATGTTTGCGATTTCTACTGGGAGTGGCGCTCGGCCTCTTTGTGACGCAGGGTATTCAGGCCGCCGATCAACGGCCTAACATTATTCTGATCATGGCGGATGACGTGGGTTACGAATGTTTCGGGTGCTACGGGAGCAAGCAGTACAAGACCCCACAGATCGATCGGCTGGCACGTGGAGGGATGCGATTCAACCACTGTTATTCACAACCTCTCTGTACCCCCAGTCGCGTCAAGATCATGACGGCCCTTTCGAATGCCAGGAACTACTCGGCCTTCTCGATCCTGAATCGTGATCAGCGCACCATCGGTCAGTATTTTAAAGAGGCTGGTTACCAGACGATGATTGCCGGCAAATGGCAACTGTTGGGATCGTCGCATTACAGTGAGCAGTTTCGTGGCAAGGGGAGTCGCCCGGAAGCCATGGGGTTTGATCAGTCCTGCCTCTGGCAAGTAGACCAGCTGGGTTCGCGCTACTGGGAGCCATTACTTTCCATCAATGGAAAGAATCAGCAGTTTGGCAAGGATCAATATGGACCGACCCTTGCTACCGATGCGATCACTGATTTCATGCAGGCCCAGCGAGACAAGCCGTTCCTGGTTTACTACCCCATGATCCAGGTGCATAGCCCGTTCTTGCCAACCCCGGACAGCAAGTCGCGAACTAGCAAGAATCAGCAGCGAAACTTTGAAGACATGGTGACCTACATGGATAAGCTCGTGGGGCGAATTGTCGCAAAAGCTGAAAAACTGGGTATCGCGGAACGAACGCTGATCATGTTTGTCGGTGACAACGGGACGCACAAGAGAATCAAGTCGCAGCTGCATGGAAAAACGATCGTGGGAGGAAAAGGTCAGACCACCGATGCCGGCACCCGTGTACCGTTTGTTGCTTACTGGCCCGGAGTGATTAAGCCAGGTCAGGTGAGCGACCAGTTGGTGGATTTTTCAGATTTCGTGCCCACGACGTTAGCAGCGATCCAGGCAACCGTCCCGGACGGAGTGGATGGCCGAAGTTTCCTGCCGCACCTACAGGGTAAGCCAGGTCAACCTCGTGAGTGGATGTACTGTTATTATTGTCCGCGTCCCGAGAAAATGAAGCCAGTACGGTTCGTGCGTGACCAGCGTTGGAAGCTCTACGGGGATGGTCGTTTTTTTGATGTTCAGCAGGATACACTGGAGCAAAAATCACTGGATCGGTCATCCCTTGCTGATGAGCCCCTGAAGGCATATCAAAAACTTAGGGCCGCAATCGATTCGATGCCCGCCAAGGGACAATCCCTGTTGAAGTATGGTGCAGTGGAAAAGTAGCGCGTTGGTCCGCGGCAATTACTTGACCACACCGTCTTGCACCATTCGTTCTGCCAGTAGTTTTCCAATAATGGCATGCACCTGCTCGTTCGGATGATGGTCCGTGGGGTGGACCCACAGGTCGGCTGCTTTCCGTCCTGACAGGTGTGGCAAGAGGTCAATGAAAGTGGCCTGTGTCCCCTCGATTGTTTTGCGAATCAAGGCATGAATATCTTTCAGGGGATAGTTATTGTTTAGTTCATAGAGGACGGGGAACAGCATCACGTAGCAGGGAATGCTTCGTTCTTCGCAGTGCGAAACGATGCGCAGCAGGGCGGCGTGATTGGTAACCCAGTCTGGATTGGTGTCGCGATAGAGAGAGCGATAGTGATCGACGGTCGACTGCGTTTGGTTCCTTTCTTCCCGGAGTTTCCAGGCCAGGCGAGCCAGGCTTGACCAGTAGAGTAGGCTGTCGGGAGGCTGGCTGCCCGCTTGGCCCTGCTCCACGGCTAAGCGTCGTCGTGCTGGCTGACCGGTCGTGGGATCGCGGGCAAAGATAGGCGGTTCGGCATCGTTGAGTACGAATCCCAGGATCACGGCATCCGGCTCTGATCGGAGGGCCCAGCGTTCCATGACGTGCAGCGACTGGATCGTGTTATATCCCCCGACTCCGTAGTTGGCAGATTCGATAATCAAGTCATTGCTTGTTTCCTGGAGTGTGGTGGCAGTGACCTGGGCATAGGTGTCCTCGTCCCTGACACCTTCACCGAAGGTAAAGGAATCACCCAGGAAGGCCAGCCGAATGGCCTGGGGTCGTTTCGGCACGACAATCTCGTTGCCTATCGCATCCAGGTCAAAGGGAAAGGGGCGACCACGAAAACCAATCGCATTGGTCAAGTGCCCAACTTCATTCTGTGAACCAAAGTAACTGCGAGGATTGCTATCGTACTCGAAGATAATGTTGGTCGAGGGTCGATTGACGTAACCGATGGTATCGAAATCAATCTGGGGTCCGAACATGAATTGACCCGGAGCGGTATGGGGTTGGTAGAACCGTGGCTGCCCACTGATCTTGAGAATCATTTCTGCCAGCAGTAATCCAACCAACAAGCCACCCAGGATCAACAGGACGCGCTTGCGCAGTTGGCTGGGGGAGCTTGCCGGAGATGATTGTTCCGTGGTCATGGCAGTTGCCTGGCAGGCTCCAGGACCTGTTTTTCCAGTAAGTCAGCAACTAGCTTTCCAATTTCCTGGTTTCCCAGGGCGGAAGCATGTCCCTTGTCAAAATACAATGCCTGGGCGCCATGTTGATCTGCCAGTTGATGAAATTCAGGAACCAGGTCTAACAGCAGCACCTGGTGTTGCTGGGCAAAAGAAACCATCTTCTGTTGCCAGGGCGTCCTGAACTCCTGGGATTCCGCAACCTGGAAAAGTAACGGCCAGGCCATGATCACCATCTTGGCCTGCTTGGCAGTGATGGATGCGTGCAACTTGCCAAGTAAGTACTGGAAATCTTCGACGGTAACGCGTGGTTTGGGAATGACCTGTTCAGGACCGAACCTATGGTGCGTTGCCCAGAGGCGTCGACTGATGGCACTGTTACGCAAGATACCAGGTGGCTGCAACTGCTGCAGGTGCGCGTGGTGCTCCCGGTCTGTTTTATCATCCCAGCTGTCCATGTCGTTGGCGCCGAAACAAACCACCACGAAATCTGGTTTCAACAGGTGGCCAGCCGTTTGCCAGAATCGCCAGCCCTGGAAAAGCGTGTAACCAGGAACGCCGGCGTTGATGCACTCCACGGACCGTCCAGCCAGGCTCTGGTTGAGGCGTTGTTCTGCAATCTCGACGTAGCTCTCGTTGTGTTTAAGTCCAAATCCAAACGTGCAGGAGTCGCCCAGGAACAGGATGCGTAAACTGTTAGCTGGTTTTTCAGAAGGTATTTCGTGGTCTTCCCGTAACCCCTGCTGATTGGCGATCGTACCGTAAAAAGGACTGTCTGCGAGTGGTAACGTGGTACCCGGTGACATCCGCCAGAATAATTCAGCGTCATTCTCGACCAGGGCGGCAAGTTGTGTCATGCCATGTTGGTCCAGGACCCCGACATCCTGTTGAAATCGAATGCTGGCCGTGGGTTGCTCAATCAACTGGAGAATGATTTCACAGGTCAGTAAAGCCAGGAACCCCGCCAGAGCTGCCAGGGTTACCTTGCGTCGTAAGGAAGCAGCGGGTGGCTTTGCCTGGGGTGGGTCAGTCACTTGGTTACTTTCATGAAACAGAATCGATAACAAGATGCTATCTCAGAGTGATCCTGTCCCGAGTTAGGATGTTGCTGTTGAGTGCAGTTGCCAATTATAAGTCAGCCCGGTTACTGAATCCACAGCAGCCTTGAGTGGGAAGCTGGGCTAGGGTGCGATCTTGGCACGGTCCAGGTTGAGTTGCGCTTCCTTATACATGGGATCCAGTTTGACGGCCTGCTGGAAATGATCGATGGATGCCTTGCGATTCCCCATTTGGAACAGGACCATACCAAGCCGATTATGTGCCTGGGAAAAACGGGGTTCTAACGAGATGGCCTTTTCCAGGTTGGCCCGTGCCTGCGGTAGATTTGCCTGTTTCTCAAACCAGATGGCGAGGTTGAAATAGGCCTTGGCATACCCCGGTTGCAGTTGAATCGATTTCTGAACGTGCTCGTAAGCCTGTTGCATGTTGCCGAGTTCACCGTAGATGATCGCCAGGTTGTTGTAGGCCTCCGCATATTCTGCGTCCAGTTCGATGGCGTGCAGAAGCAATTCCTGCGCTTCCCTGAATCGCCGCTGGTCACCACGTAATGTTCCCAGGCTGGCGTTTGCAATCTGGGACCCGGGGTTCTTGGAAACCGTATCTGACCAAAGTGTATCGAGGTCCTGGTACTTGCCACAGTTGTGCCAGGATAGGATTCCCAGGATGACCAGTAGCGAGACAGCGCCGATCCTTCGTGGTGAGACGACATCCGCTTCGCCTGGGAGTTGTTTCGACCATGTTGTGAATGCCGCTGCGGCCAGGGTTAGCAGGCCGATACTGGCCAGGTATTGAAAATGATCGGCGACAAAGGAAAAACGCATCGGATAAACATTCACGAATCCCAATGCCGGTACCAGCGTGCCGCCGAAAAACAGGATGGCCACAAGTGGCCCACCACCCAGTCGGGATCTTTGCCACACGACCAGCCCGACCAATGCCAGGGCGGAGATGGGAAAGAGGTATTGCCACCAGGTTCCGGCATCGATGGCCCAGCGCGGGTAGATGAAGGTGAGTTGCAGTGGGATCAATAATTTCCCGGCATAAAACCAGGTCGCGCGGCCTGCGATCAGGCAGCGGTCAACCACGGACAGATCCCAGTTAACGTACATCGTACCAACGATGTTTTTCTCGACCCAGGCAGTCACCATCGCCATCGGAATGGCCGCGATCAGCATCGGTAGCAGCGGAGTCACGTCTTCCCATTCGAACCGTCGTCGCTTCCAGGTCAGGACCATTAGCAGGGCTGCCGGCAGCGTGGCAGTTACGCTTTTACTGAGTATCGCCGCGATGAACAGCAGCAGGGAGAGCGCGTAAAGTTTCCCGGCATGTTTTTGTCCACCAGGAGCAAGCATGCAACGCAGGTAACACCAGGCAGAAAGCAGGTAGAAAGCACCGGATAGCGTGTTCTTACGTTCCGTAATCCAGGCGACCGATTCCACGTGAACCGGGTGAACTACGAACAGGAGGGCCGCCAGGAAGGCACCGGGAACACTGAGAAACTTCAGGATTTTCCAGAGTAGGATGGCATTGAATGCGTGTAGTAAAATGTTGACCAGGTGATAGCCTGACGGCTCCAGGCCCCAGAGATGGTATTCGATCCAGTAACTGGTATGAACCATTGGGTAATACTGAGGGGTTGCACCAACTTCACACCAGATGCGTTGTAGTCCCGTGACACTGCGAAGTGTGCGGTTTGCCACGACGTAGTCATCATCGTCCCAGATGTAACCACACCCGATGGCTGGAAAGTAGGCTGCCAGGGTGACGAGAAGAATAGCGACGGCCAGTCCCCACTGGCGCAAACGTGATTCGCCTTGATGATGATCCGTAGACATGAGCAGCCAGGGCAGTGAACGATGATCTCGCGGATCGTTTCCATCGATCAGCAGGAGCGATGAAAACGGGAGCCGTTGCCGGCACGGCGCGATTATCATAGGTGAGGTCGCTATTTAACGTCAAGATAATCCGCCTGGTACTCCAGGTGGGCGGCCTGGAAAGGCGGCCAGGTGAGCTGGGTCTGTAAAAAGCAGTTGTTTTTACAGGGATACCAGTTTTTCACTGTGCTAAAATGCATCCCACGGTTTGTGAGAATAAGCACAAACTGGCTACGTTTTTTTCCATATGGTAATTTGTTTTAATATTGGGAGATGTGAAAATGGCATTTTCAGAGTACAAGATCATTCATGTTGTAGAAGGCGGTTTGGGAACCCTTTTGCTGGGTGCATCGGGTATCCCCATGAAAAAGATGGAAGCAACACTGAACCAGGAAGCTGCTGCCGGGTGGCAAGTTGTTTTCCAGGTAATTGAACAAAAACGATTCATGCTTTTATGGCAGCGAGAAGCTGTGGTTATTACGCTCGCGCGTTAACGAATCGAGCAGAGGGCCTGGAACGTGTTGTGTGGTTTTTGATTTGGGAGGCGGCTTGGTGCTTAAACGTCAAGAAGTAGAGTCGCGGGAAGAGCAATTGCGGTTGCGGATTCGAGAGTTGCCAGATGACCTCAAGCAACTGTATTACAGACAGGCCAAATCCCGGATCAAGGACCCCGATACCTATGCTGTGTTGAATTATCTTGGGATTGCCGGGCTACACCATTTTTACGTGGGCCG
>Ga0163108_10000102_pt1 | contig 58968 bp, 65 predicted proteins | sample Fk1155metaG_FD_109644 | JGI IMG/M metagenome (GOLD analysis project Ga0163108, IMG submission 109644) | Marine microbial communities from the Central Pacific Ocean - Fk160115 155m metaG | ecosystem: Environmental > Aquatic > Marine > Oceanic > Photic zone | place: The Central Pacific Ocean...
GCCAACATACTTTGGCGAGCAACATCACTAAATTTTACTTCTTTAGCCATTTTTTCCTCTCTTTATTAATTATTTATCTATAACACCAAGAATGTCTTGTTCATTAAGAATTACAAGCTCATCCCCATCTATCTTAACGGTATTACTACCCGCGTATTGTCCAAAGACGACTAAATCGCCTTCTTTCACTGAAACTGCTTTTACTTCGCCGTTATCTAATGTCGTTCCTGGCCCTACAGCAAGAACTTCTCCTTCCGAAGGCTTCTCTGCAGCAGAACCTGGAAGAACTATTCCACCTTCTGTGGTTTGCTCTTCATCAGTGCGTCTTACTAAAACTCGATCTCCCAATGGTCTAAATTTCATCTGGTTTCTCCAAAATTATAATTTAACTTTACTTGTTTCTATAAAAGGGTCGTCATTCTAATAGAGAATTGCAGCACGTCAATGCTCATTTCAATAACATTTCCCTCCAATAAAAACTATTTTGGGTTATTTTCTTATTTTTCAAGTCTAGATTTAATATTTATTTATGTTTCTTATATTCGCCTTCTATCCAATCATCAGCTTTTGTATCGTTATGCCTTGAGAAAGAGGTAGTTATAAAGTTTTGTATAATCCAACCTAATATATAGGTTCTTGTAATTGGGAGAATGCATAAAAAACCAATGATATCTGTAATAAAACCTGGTGTTAATAATAAAGCTCCACCTATTGCCAAGAAAATTCCACTTATCATCTCTTGGGCAGGCAATTGAGATTTCTCTAGCTTCTTTCTTGCATTAATTAAAGTTTGAAATCCTTGTAGTCTTAATAGTATGAGACCAATAAATGCTGTCAATAATACTAGCAAGATAGTATTAAATGCTCCTACAAACCCTCCAACTTTTAGCAATACATACATCTCTAGTATTGGAAGGACTATAAATGTGGGCAATAAGTATTTCATTTCTTTAAACCTAAAGATATATTTGGGGCAAAAAGTAAATAAACAAGTATTCCAATAAAATCAAAAACCCAATCTAAGAATTCAGCAGACCTTGTTGAAGTGAAGTATTGTGAGAATTCTATAAAAAATCCAAAGCCTATTAATAAAAAAATTAAAAAACCATGTTGTTTCAGTGGTCTGCGAGTACATACGTCTAAAATAAAGGTTAATAATATAAAAATTAAAAAGTGAAGAATTTTATCTAAAAAAGGAAAAGAAGGCGGGTTTCCAGAAGAAGGGGTAATAGCAAGTATATAGATAAACACCACCATCAAAATAAAGAAAGACCTATAAAATAAAAGTTGCATTAATTAATCTTCTGTAATTTTAAGCAGAGGTATATTGCGGGAATACCCATTAAACTTGCGAATATAAAGAAATTAAAGAACCCATAAGAATCTACCAAAATTCCTGAAGTAGAGGCTATTAATTTTCCAGGTATAACTGCCAATGAAAATAGCAATGCGTACTGCGTCGCGGTGAAGTTTCGATTAGTCAGAGAAGATAAATATGCAATTAAAGCTGTTCCAGCTAAACCCTGACTCAAATTATCTACAGAAATAGTCACTGTCAGAAAAGCTATACTATGCCCAACCAAATCTAGGCCTGCGAAGAAAAGATTAGTAATAGCAACCAGGATAGCCCCTATCAGCATAGTTCTCATTATTGAGAACTTGTAAATTAGTAACCCGCCCAAAAAGGCCCCTGACATAGTAATAATGATTCCAAATGCATTGGTTATGATTGCAACTTCTTCCTTACTAAAACCAGTCTCTCTATAGAAAGGCATGGCCATAGGCCCTAAAATTAAGTCACTGAACCTATACGTAATTACTAATAAAAGTATTAATAATATTTGATCTTTAAGTCTATTAAAGATCTCTAAAAAAGGTCCTACATAAGAAGAAAAGATCCATGTTAAAGGCTTAACAGTTAATGGCAGATAGGGGTCTTCTTCTCTATCGGGTTCAGGAACTTTGATAATGCAGGTTGTTAAAACTAAAAGCATTAAGAAAGCAGAAAAGAAATAGGCAGAAGACCAGTCAAAAAGGCTAGCTATAAAGAAAGTAGCAACTTGCGAAACTAGAAAAGCTATCCTCCACCCTGCTTGATACATTGCCGTAGCTTCTCCCAATTCTTTTTCTTCAACTAACTCAATTCTCATAGCGTCTATACAAATATCTTGGGTTGCTGAAAAGAAAGCTACTAAGAGAGCAAACAAAACCAAAATACTCAATGAATCTTTGGGGTCAGTTACTGCCATTCCAATTAAGGCAACTGAAACAACGAACTGGGTAGAAAGTAACCATGATTTTCTTTGGCCAAGAGACTTGGATAATAAAGGGATCTTCATTCGATCAATAAATGGCGACCACACAACCTTCATTGGGTAAGTAAGAGTTATAAGGGAAAGCAAACCTATAGAGCTTCTACTAATTTCTTCTTCAGATAACCAAAAATTTAGAGGGTCAATTAACATTCCAAAAGGTAATCCAGAAGAAAATCCTAAGAAAAGAACTACAAAGAGTCTCGGCTGAAGATATGCTGAGAAGGATTCTTTCCAAGAAGTCATGATCAGTCTCTAAAGTTTACGTATTGCAATGGAACAGGATAATTCTGATCCTTGACGAGTTGAATGATTTGCTGGAGATCGTCACGTTTCTTTCCGGTGATCCTAATACTATCTCCTTGAATAGCAGCTTGAACCTTAGATTTAGATTGTTTTATTAAGGTTGTAATCTTCTTGGCTAATTCTTTATCTATACCTTCTTGTAGATTCATGACCTGTGTGGCTGATCCTGTAGATATTTCTACCTCTTCCGATTTTAAGCTTTTTAAATCTACCCCTCGTTTGGCAAGAGATTCTTTAAGAATAGGCAACATTTGATGAATCTGGAATTCTTCTTTAGCGCAGAGCGTGATTGTATCTTCAGCGAGAGAAAACTCAGCACCCGTTCCTTTAAAATCAAACCTATTCTGTAAAATCCTATTTGCTTGATCTACTGAATTTGTTATTTCATGGTGATCTAATTCAGATTTAATATCAAAAGAAGCCATTGTCTTTACCTCATTAATGTATGTCTCTTTAGTTTAGTAGCTACAGGCTAGCAAAAAAAGATTTTTATTGTCTTTAAGAATGTATCATACTCAAATTGGTGCTTTTGTTTAAAAGTTAAACGGGAAACTGGTGAATATAATTAATCCAGTGCTGCCCTCGCAACGGTAAATAGAAGGATTATATGCATATGCCACTGAGAGATTGGGAAGGCGCTATTAATCATTAACTCTTCTTAAGCCCGGATACCGGCCAAAATTTAAAATAACATTAATTACGAAGGGTAATTTTATGAAATTAATAAACTTTTGTTTATACGCGCTCTTATTTACATTCTATTTATACTCTGAAGAAAGTGTTTATGATGAAATCGTTACGGTAGCTTCAATAACGCCCTTAAAAGATCAAAACATTGCTTCCTCCGTAGATGTTATAAATAATGATCTTCTTGAATTGCAGAGCACTCTAGAGGTATCTAAGTTATTAAGAAATAATTTTGCCCTTGATATAAGTACAAATGGAGGTATGGGCCAATTAGCTTCAGTTTTTCTTAGAGGACACAATAGTAATCAAACCCTGGTAAAGATAAACGGTATAAAAATAAATCCGAACACTGCAGGAGGTGCCTCATTTTATAACCTAGATGCTGATTTAGTTTCTAGGATAGAAGTGGGTTATGGTGCTCTTTCGGCTGTACACGGATCAGAAGCAATGGGTGGAGTTATAAACATATCTACCAGTGATTACACAGAAACAAGCTCTTTTCAAGTAGGCTTGTCTTTTGGGCCTGATGAATTTAAAAAAAGAACTATTAAGGCCAATGGCAAGAATGAAGCACTATCTTATGGAATAGCTCACTCAACGAATGAAACTAATGGTTACCCAGTTCTGAGCAACTCTAATCTAGATAGAGGTTATGAAAATAAGAGCTCGATTGCTGATATTTCATTTGAAAAAGATGACCTTGAGTATTCCTTTTCTGCTTGGGACGCCGAAGGTTATGTTGAATATTTGCTCTTTGGTCAACCAGTTTCTCAAGATTTTGAAAACAACGCCTATGGTAGTGAAATAAAATTTAACCTTAATAACTATTATTTTTTGAAAGCAAATATAAATTCATCAAAAGACCTTATCAGGCAAAATGAACTTAATTATCTAGAAGCCATTGACTACACTCAAACAAAAAGAAACTTTCTAGAGATTTCTGCTAATAAACTATATAAATCTAAGGATCAATATTCTTATAGCTTAGGTTGGTCAAAGGAAAATGAAGATGTTGGCTATTCAAGCCATGGAATATCTTATAAAGCAGAACTAGAAACAACATCAATTTTTGGATCATTAGGACTTATTCCTAACGAAACTCAATCCTTCCTTGTTTTATTGAGGAGATCAGATCATAAAAGTTATGGAAATCAGCTAATCTGGAATATTAATTTTATTCAAAACCTTGAGTGGGGCTGGGATTTAAAACTATCCAAGGGAAAGGCCTTTAGATCTCCAAATAGTTCTGAGTTATATGGCTTTGGATCAAATATAGATCTGAAACCTGAAACATCTAACTCTTACGAAATTGGTCTAAATAAGAGGTTTCATGAAAGAGATTTAAGTTTTGTATATTTCAATAACGACACTAATAATCTTATTAACTTTGATTACATAGATTACATTTTAAAGAATACAGCTAAATCAAAGAATTCAGGATTTGAGTTACGCGTTAAGTGGTTAAATACACTCCTAAATGGAAATCTAGTATTAAGAACTCAAAATCCAACCAATCAAGATAAAGAGCGCCTATTAAGAAGGTCTAAGAATTCTATAAGTTTTAATTTCAATAAAAGTATTCATAAATACAGAGTAAATATAAACGTATCAGCATTTGATGATAGGGTTGATTTTGGAAAGGTAAATCTCCCAGGATATGTATTATTTAATCTTGGAATTTATAGACAGATTAAAGAAGACTTAAGTCTTTCAATCAGATTGGAGAATCTTTTCGATAAAGAATATTTTACAGCCGCCACTACAAACGCTTATTATCTTAATCAAGACAGGTCCTTCTGGATAAAATTAAATTACAAGCTCAGGTGATAGATCTTGAAGAAAAGAATAACTAAAGTTACAACAAAAACTGGGGATGGAGGTACTACTGGAATGGCTGATGGTACTAGAAAAATTAAATCTCATAACATCATTAATGCTATTGGCGATATAGATGAACTTAATTCTTGGATAGGCAAATTAATTTCCTTAGAAGAGACAAAAACAGATAGATTTATATTACATGATATTCAGCATTGTTTATTTGCCATAGGTGGTTCCTTATCTTTGGGGTCTGAAGGAGACATATCTGAAGATGACATAGATGCTATAGAGATTCCGTTAAATGCATATAACTCAGAATTAACAGAACTCACAAATTTTATTTTACCAGGAGGTCATCAAAGTGCAGCCGATATACATATCGCTAGAGCTGTATGCAGAAGATGCGAAAGATCAATGGTTAAATTAAAAAAATCCAATGCCGTAGATAAAAGAAGTTTGGTTTATATAAACAGGTTGTCAGATTTCCTATTCGTTCTAGCTAGAAAAGTTAACCTTAGAGAAGGTGTAAAAGAAATTTCTTGGAATCAGAAAAATTAAGGCAGAGAAGACTTATATAAATCCCAATCAAAAGAATCTCCGGGGTCCGTTTTTCTAACAGGGGCGATGTCTCTATGTCCAACAATATTATCTACACCAATTTCAGGATAAGCTTCCATAAGTGCTTTAGTTACTTCTATCAAAGTCTTGTATTGGTTAGATGAGTACTCCAAATCATCAGTTCCCTCTAGTTCAATGCCTATTGAAAATTCATTGCAGTTCTCTTTTCCATTAAATTTAGAAACGCCTGCGTGCCATGCAGATTTGTCAAAGGGCACAAATTGGGTTAATTGCCCTTCCCTATCTATAAAAAGATGACAGGAAACTTTCATTTCATGTATTTCTTTAAAATAAGGGTCTACTTTTGGATCTAGTCGATTAGTAAAAAATTGCTCAACATAATTGTTGCTGAATTCACCGGGCGGAAGGCTGATATTATGAATGACTAATAAAGAGATCTCTCCATCTCTTCTATCCGAGAAGTTTGGAGAGTCGCATATTTTTGCACTCTCCAATCTCTGCTGTTTATTTATTTTCAATAAAACCGAATAAGGTTATTGTTTGATAAAGGGTTTTCCTTCTCGTTTATGACCTCGTTTTTTCTTATTCTTCTTATTCCTCATGGATTTTTTCATGGCCTTCTTAATTTCTTCCTTCTCAATAGCACCATTAGAATTTGAATCTATCCTCTCAAAATGAGTAGACACAGGTACCAAAAATTCTTCTTGAGATATGGTTCCATCTTGATTCTTATCAAGAGAGGTAAAACGCTCTAGATGACGTTTAGAAAATTCTTGGAAGTTTATCTGGCCGTTCTTATCTTGATCCATGTGCTTCATTCTTTTCATTCCACCAGGCTCAGTTGATGCATATGAAGCGAATAGAGTCATTACTATCATTGATGTAAGTAGTTTATATTGCATAAAATTTCTCCTATTATTTAATAATTACTTTTGTTTGGGCATTAATTGTTACTAAAAGTTCAATTTATCTTAAACCCTTTGGTAACCTAAAAGCTATGCCTTCATCAATTATTTCATGACTACCTTTAAGAGAGTAACCAAAATCTTTCTTTAAAGAACTCAACACTTCTTTAACTAAGTGTTCTGGAGCTGACGCACCAGAAGTAATTCCTATTTCTTTCTTTCCTTCTAACCAAGAGGGATCAAAGTCATCAATGGAATCAATTAAATAAGAATCTACCCCTGATCTTTCAGCAATCTCTCGAAGTCTATTTGAGTTAGAGCTATTAATAGACCCAATCACAAGAACTAGATCTGATTCTAAAGCCAACTGCTTAACGGCATCTTGTCTGTTTTGTGTTGCGTAACAAATATCGTCTTTCTTTGGCCCTGTAATATCAGGATATGTTGATACTAACAGATCTGTTATTTCCTGAGTGTCGTCCACAGAAAGAGTTGTTTGGGTGACGTATGCCAAGTTCTTACCATCATCAAAATTAAGTTTATCTACATCTTCTATTGTTTCAATTAGAGTTATTGAGCCTCCGTACGAAGTATCAAATTGACCCATTGTGCCTTCTACTTCGGGGTGGTTTAAATGCCCAATAAGCAGACAGTCATAACCTAATTTAGAATAAGTATTTACTTCCGCATGGACTTTACTTACTAAAGGGCAGGTTGCATCAAATATATCTAATTCCTTCTCTTTTGATTCAGATTCTACAATCCTTGAAACACCATGAGCACTATAGATGACAATTTCCCCTTTAGGTACTTCCTGAATCTCTTCAACAAAAACAGCTCCTAAGGACTTTAGTTCATTCACCACTGTTTTGTTATGAACAACCTCATGCTTTACGTAAACAGGAGATCCTTTCATCTCAAGCACTTTTTTAACTATCTCTATCGCTCTATCTACCCCAGCGCAAAATCCTCGAGTTTCGGCAAGCCTAATGTTCATCTCTTTCTTTCTTATAGGTATAAATGATGCCCACTATATAAATAATAACGCCAATGGTGATATAGCTATCTGCAAAATTAAAAACATAAAAGGAATAGTCTTTATAATAAAGATGAATAAAATCAATGACATGGCCTCTAAAGGCCCTATCCAGTAAATTGCCATAACCTCCTCCCAGTATGAGGAGTAAACAAAGTTGTTCAAAATCTGGAAGATTTTCCTTCAATAAAACATAAGACATATAAATCAAAACTAGAAGTACAATGAAAACAAGTAACCACCTACCCATCTCTCCCCCATCATCAAGTAGACTAAATGCAACGCCAGTATTAAGAACTAAAGTTAAATCTAAGAAAGGGAGTAGCCGAATGCCTTCTCCAAAACTTAGTTTTCCTATAATAAGAAGTTTACTTAATTGATCTATTGCCAATAAGGATAATAAAAAAAGTATTTTATTATTTACAAGTAATGACATTACTTAAGCAAAAAGTCTAACTTCGCCTTTTCCTTCTACATTCTCATGACATCTTTCACATAAAGACTCATGACCCGAAATTTGCCCTACTTCAGACCTGCTATGCCAACACCTTACGCATTTCTGATTATCAGTCTTAGATACTTCTACCCTCAAACCTTCAATATTAGTTTGATTGCCTCCTTCGGAACCAAAAACATTAGCTTCAGAAGTAATAAAAACAAACCTTAATTCTTCCGAAAACTTATCTAACAACTCTTTTATAGATTTATCGCAATAAAGTTTCAAGTTTACGTCAAGGGCAGAACCTATAATCCCGTTATGTCTTGCCTCTTCAATATGTTTATTAATTTCCGACCTTATTTCTAAAACTTTTATCCATTCTTCATTAGAGATTATTAAGTCTCCGAAATCTTGCCATCCATCAAACCACTCTAATAAATGAACTGATTCTGTATCATTTTTTAAAAGTAACCACGCCTCTTCGGCAGTAAAACTAAGAATAGGACTAATCCACCTAAGCAATGCTTGTAGTATATTGGAGAGAGCCGTTTGAGAAGATCTCCTGGCATAACAGTCTGCTTTAGCTGTATAAAGTCTATCTTTCAAGATATCTAGATAAAAACCACCTAGGTCATTTGCACAGAAATTATGAATCTTTTGAAAAGCCTGATGAAAATGAAAATTTTCATAATCTTGTCGTATTTCTTCTTGAAGATTCTTAGATCGATATATCATCCATTTATCTAATTCAGCTAAATTCTCTTTATCCACTAAATCTTCTTCTCTAAAATCATTTAGATTCCCAATTAAGAATCTAACAGTATTTCTCACTCTTCTGTAAGAATCAGACGTACTTTTTAGAATGTCATCAGAAAGCACGATCTCTTTAGTGTAGTCAGTAGATGCAATCCAGGCTCTTAATACATCTGCACCCATAGTATCCCATATCTTTTGAGGTGAAATTGTATTGCCTATAGATTTAGACATTTTCTTACCTTCGCTATCAACAACGAAACCATGCGTTAGAACTGCCTTATAAGGGGGAATTTCATTAATAGCCATACTCGTTAGAAGTGAAGACTGGAACCAACCTCTGTGCTGATCAGAACCTTCTAAGTATAAATCGGCTGGAAATTGCAATTCCTCATTTAAATGGAGAACACAAGCATGTGTGACTCCAGAATCGAACCAAACGTCTAGACAATCTGTTACCTTCTCATATTTATCATGATCATCAGTTAGTTCAGAGATTTCGACATCATGCCAAGCCTGGATTCCACTCTTTTCAACTAATGAAGCTACCTTTTCAATTATCATTTCATTATCTGGATGTATCTCACCTGTTTCGCTATTAACTAAAATGCTTATAGGAACACCCCATGACCTTTGTCTTGATATGCACCAATCCGGTCTCCCTTCTAACATAGAAGCCATCCTAGCTTGACCCCAGTCAGGCTCCCAATAAATATCTTCTGTAGATTTAGTGGCATTCTCTAATAAATTGTTATGGCCCATCCCAATAAACCATTGAGGTGTGGCCCTGAACATAAGAGGTGTTTTATGTCTCCAACAATGAGGATAACTATGTTCGTAGTATGCCTTAGCTAGCAACACTCCATTTTGTTCTAGAATTTCTATTACTTTCTCGTTAGATTTGAACACAAACATACCAGCTAAATGTTCCACTTCTTCAGCAAAAGTTCCATTACCTTTTACAGGGCTTAAAACCTGCAGACCATTCTCCATTGCGACAGAGTAGTCTTCTAATCCATGACCAGGAGCGGTGTGAACAATCCCTGTTCCTGTTTCTGTAGTAACGTGTTCTCCTGATAAAATTACAGATTCCCTTGTTAGATAAGGGTGTTTTGCCTTTAAGCCCAAAAGATCTTCGCCTTTACATGTAGCCAATACTTTGTAGTTATTGCAGTTTATTCTTTCCATGGTTTCTTCAACCAAGTCTTCTGCCACAATAATATTTTTTGAGCCTCCCATATTAATATTAATAAGCTGATAATTAAGTTTTTCATTTACTGAAAGAGCTAGGTTTCCAGGGAGAGTCCATGGGGTAGTCGTCCAACTAGCTACATAAATTGGAGAATCTGTCTCACAAAATATCTGAGTTAACTTAGAGTCTTCAATTGGAAAAATAAAATCTATAGAAATAGAAGTTTTGTCCTGATATTCCACTTCAGCTTCTGCCAGAGCAGACTTACAATCTACACACCAATGAACAGGCTTATCACCTCTTTGCAAATGCCCATTGTGTATGATTTTTCCTAACGCCCTAATGATGTTAGCTTCAAAAGAAAAATCCATTGTTACGTAGGGATTCTCCCAGTCTCCTATTATTCCTAAGCGTTTAAAATCCTTTTTCTGTATTTCAATTTGTGAAGAAGCATATTTTCTACAGGCTTCTCTAAATTCTGCAGAAGTGACTTTTTGCCCTACTTTACCTATCTTTTTTTCTACGTTTAACTCTATAGGGAGTCCGTGGCAATCCCATCCAGGAATATAAGGCGCATATTTTCCAGATAATGTTTGGGACTTAATAACCATATCCTTCAGAACTTTGTTAACTGAGTGCCCAGTATGGATCTCTCCATTGGCATATGGAGGCCCATCATGAAGGACAAACTTCTCCCTTCCTAATCTTGATTCTTTTATCTTCTCGTACAGATTAATCTCTTGCCAGTATTCCAACATTTTTGGTTCTTTTGAAGGCAAATTAGCCTTCATCGCCAATTCTGTTTTTGGAAGATTAAGAGTGTCCTTATAATCAGTCATAACAAATTTTGAAGCACTTTAACTGAAATATTCCTCAGCTGTAGAAATATCTTTAAAAATTTGGTCTTTTAAAGACTCCAACCCATCGAATTTCTTCTCATCTCTGACTTTTTTACAAAACTCCACGGTTATCTTTTTTCCATAAATATACTCGTTAAATTCTAGAATATGTACTTCTAGAACAGGGTTCTGACCATCTACAGTGGGCCTTATCCCCATGTTAGCAATGCCTCCGTACTCCTTTCCCTCGAAGAAGACTTTTACAATATAAACACCACCAATAGGTAGTTTATTTTTTGGTAACCAAAGATTAGCTGTTGGAACTCCTAATTGAGCTCCTAGTTGTTTACCAAAAACCACTTTACCTGAAAAGGTATATGGCCTTCCTAACAGTTCTTTAGCTTCATCAAAACTATTAGCGAGCAATAATTCTCTTATCCTTGTACTGCTTACTCTCTTATTCCCAATACTAAATGTTTCTGTCTTCTTAACTTCTATATTGCTCTTTTTCCCCCAATCTTGCAGAAAAGCAAAATCACCCTCTCTATTTACACCAAACCTGAAATCATCACCTATAACTAATTTTTTTATATTAAAATTAGATAAAACTTTAGATAAGAAGACTTCTGGCGTCATAGTTCTAAGTTGATTGTTAAAATTCAGAAAGAAAGCAAATTCAATCCCTAACTCTTTCATTTTCTTCACCTTTTCAGACCAAGGTAGAATTCTTGGAGGCCTCTTCTCTTCTGTTCCTAAAGATTCTGCAAAAAATTCTTTGGCATGTGGTTCCGTAAAAATAACTAACTTTTTCCACCCATTTTCTTGAGCGTCTTTCTGCATATTTTCAATAATATGTTGATGACCTAGATGCAGTCCATCAAAGTTACCTATGGTTGCTATTAACTCTACTTCAGGATTTCTTTCCTTGTATAAGTCAATATTTTGTATGCCTCTAATCAAATACATCTTTACTAGAAAAATCTTTCATTCTTAAACCTAAGATCCATAAGCTTAGAAAGTAACCTGTCATACCTATTAATACTATTTTAATAATATAAATGAATCGACTAAATTCACTTATTTGCCTTAAATAATCTGCCTCTTGTCCAAAATAATTAATTAGAAGAATTAATGTGAAAGAAGCCACAAACATCCTTAAAAAGAAATAAGTCCATCCCTTAGAAGCTTTATACACCTTGTCTTTGTACAAAATAATTAGAAGAGTAGTAACTGTAAAGAAGGCCGATAGAGAGCTAGCCAGAGCAAGGCCAACATGAGCGTAACCTAACTGAAAAGCTAAAAGCCAAGCCAAGAATGCATTTATTATCATTGATATTAATGCAACTATCATCGGTTTCTTCGGTTGTTGTCTTGCAAAAAAGGCAGGCGTTAGGATCTTAATTAACATAAAAGCTAATAGTCCAAATGCCAGTGCAATTAAACTAGAAGAAGCCATGCTTGAATCAATTGCACCAAACTCTCCTCTTTCAAACAGAGTTAAGATTATAGGTTCAGCTAACATCACTAACCCTATTACAGCCGGTATCCCAATTAATAGTATCAATCTAATTGACCAATCTAAGGTACTTGAAAACTGTTCTCTGCTTTCGCCTGCAAACAGATTAGATAACCTAGGCAAGATAACGGTTGCAATAGCAATGGCAAAAATACCTAAAGGAAGTTGCATTAATCTATCTGAAACATAAAGCCAGCTTGGACTGCCAGTTGGCAATAAGGAAGCCAGGATAGTATCAATCAGCATGTTTATTTGACTTACCCCTCCAGCAATGATGCCTGGTACCATTAAAAACATAACTTTTCTAACACCTGGATGCTTGAAATCTATTTTAAATCTAGGTAAAAGACCTAACCTGACTAAAGAAGGTATTTGAATTAAGACTTGCATTATTCCTGCAAAGAAAACTGCCCAAGCGATTGCATATATTGGAAGTTCCAAAGTAGGAGCAAACCATAAGGCAGCAGCAATTAAACTTAAATTATAAAAAAGAGGGGTTAATGCAGGTAATGAAAATTTTTCGTAAGAGTTTAAGATCGATCCTGATAAAGCTACTAAAGATATAAAAAATAGGTAAGGAAAGGTTATTTGAAGAATATCTATGGCTAATTCTTTCTTTAATGGTTCGAAATAGAAACCAGGGGCAAAAATCATAACGAAGATTGGTGCTGCTAAGAGTGCAAGAATAGTTACACATAAAAGGGTGCCGGATAAAGCTCCAAAGGTAAAATTAATTAAATCTTTCGTTTCTTTAGGAGAATTATTTTCTTTGTATTCAGCTAAAACAGGTATAAATGCCTGGTTAAATGCGCCTTCAGCAAAAAGTCTCCTAAAGACACTAGGAATTTTCATGATGACTACAAAAGCATCTAGAGCTACACCGGCTCCCAATAAGCCTGTTATTACAATATCTCTTACAAGGCCCAGAATCCTTGAAACGAAAGTCCAGAAGCTGACTAAGCCACTACTGAGTAATAGTTTGAAAGATTTATAGCTCTTTTCTGATTTAGAGTTCAGTCTTCAACCTCATCATCTGCTTTTAAATCAAGGGAAACTGAATTAATACAATATCTTAATCCGGAGGGTTGAGGTCCATCAGGAAAAACATGTCCTAAATGAGATTTGCATTTACTACAATGAACTTCAGTACGAACCATGCCGGCAGAATGATCTTCTTCTGAGCCTATGTTTTCTTGATTAATGGGCTCCCAAAAACTGGGCCACCCTGATCCTGAATCGTATTTAGTTTTGGAACTAAACAGCCCTTCTCCGCAAACAACACAATTGTAAACTCCCGCCGTTTTTTCTCCATCGTATTTACCGGAAAAAGCTGGTTCTGTTCCTTTTTTCTGTGTTACGTAATACTCTTCTGGGCTAAGACCATCTTTAAGTTTTTCATTTCCATTTTCTGTCATCTTTAAGCTCCTACCGCCTTCTTTAACACATCACTATATGAATTCTCAATGCACATTTTATCAGCGTATCCATTGTCGATAAGCATTTGGTGAGCTTTTGGAAGATTATACCAAGGGCACCGAGTAAAAAGATGATGCTCAAGATGATAATTTACATTGTGAGGAACCATTAAAAGCCTTGTAAATAAACTTGATTTAGTAGTTCTTGTATTATCAAAATCATTGTTCCCAGGCGTTACAGCATGCTCAGCTATATTCCTTATCCTTATTATTAGACTGTAGTAAGTAAAAGCAGGCAACCACCATAATAAGAAGAAAACTGACCAATGCATGGTTAACGAAAGGAATAAAAAGATAAATAAGTTTGTAAGAAGAAAACCATGGATCTTTTCAAGAATCTTTAACTGCTTATCAAAAAGATTATTACCTTTTGTTTTTAAGATAGAAGATATAGCTCCTCCATATCTTCTTAAACCCGTTCTACCAGTTAAATCTCTTAAAACTTTCCTGGTGAAACTTTTTTTAGTAACTGGAAACGGGGCACTAAGAACTAGGTCAGGATCTTCTTGTGTCTCAGTGTATCTATGATGATTGAAGTGGTAGGGTCTATAAACTCTGTTATCTGTAAAAATTGGGTAAGAACACAACCATTGGGTCGCCCAATCATTCACTCTAGAATTTGAGAACAACAAATGATGAGCTCCGTCATGGGCAAGCACTGCTAAAGAAAACTGTCTACTTCCGACAATTATTACTGCGGTTAAAAAGGTAAAAATATTTGGAAACAAGTAAAAAAGAGTTATTGCAGCAATCATTTGTAACCAACTTAAAGTTATTGAAAGGACATTTCTCCAATCTTCTTTTTTTTTGATTTCTTCGTATTGATCTTTAGAAATAAGATCTAAAGGCTTAACGCTAGGTGTAACCATGCATTGATTATATCTGAGCTTTAATGAGATTAAAATTTAATCAACAAAAGGTATATTAATGCTGTCTTTGATTCGTGCTGGGCTGAAGTTTGGAAGCTGTTTATTCGATCTTATCTGCTCTAACCATATAACTCCGTCGTAAGGCTTACTATTTCCTCTAGTTCCTACAAAGTCTAAGTCTCCATCTTTATCTAAATCAAGAGGTATCCATTTATCGTACATTCCTCGTTTTCTCCTTAGTATATTGTTCTTTTCCCAACCTAATTCAGTGTTTTCAAACCAAGCAACACTTCCTAAAGCTTGATTTGATGAAGATAGATCATCTTTATCTCTACTGCCTCGGCTGTAAGACCCAACAAAAGCGTCAAAATCTCCATCAGAATCTATATCTGCTAAAGAAACACTAACTAAGTGGTCAGGTTTTATACTTCCTATAACTTCTAAATCCCAAGTCGTGTTTAGGTCCAAAGGCTGATATAAAACTATAAGGTAATATGGCCACACAGTACTTACTATATCTAGTCGGCCATCTTGATTAAGGTCTTGATAATCCATATTAAAACCAGTCAACCAAGACCCTGAGGGAAGATTCTTAGATAAATTAATTTCGTGCTCTTCAAAATTTAAATTACCTAAATTCTCCATCCAAAGTATTCTCGTTTCTCCTCTGGAACCTACAACAATATCCATATCTCCATCCTCATCTAGATCGACTGGTTGAGAATTGATAGGGATCTTTACTTTAGTAAGAACTACCTCTTCCCATTGATTTCCGTTTAAAGGCTCTTTAGGTAATTTATAAAAAGAGACATTATTTAAAGGAGAATTGGATCCAGAAGCATTTTCTCCACCCTTATTGGCAGTTATGACTTCAACCTTTCCGTCACCATCAAGATCAGAGAAGAAAACTCTAATAAATGAGCCTCTATTTAATGTAGATTCAGGAATAGTTCTTTCCCATCTAACTTCACGGTGACCTTTAGTTGGATTTTTAAAATAAATTAAATGTGCCAATTCACATGCTACCACTATATCCAACCAACCATCTCCGTCGGCATCAGCTACGTCAACATCTTCTGCAGAAGGAGCTTCTGATCCTGAAGCTAAAGTAGTAGAAGTCCATTCAAAGGGGTTTTTGCTTCCCCAAGCTATCCTTACATAACCTTCTGGGACGCCATACTGAGTATCAAGCTCATGAACGGAAATAACGTCTAAGTAACCATCCTTATCTAGATCCGCCATAACCAAGCCATCGCTCCCTTCAAGGTCTTTTGGTCCACTGGTGGAATCGTCAATTACATGTTCTTTCCAAGAAATGTATTTCTTAGCCTCTTCTTCTGAAAAAATAAAAGAAGAAAAAAGAAAAATTATACTTAAAGCTTTAACCATATTTTACTTTGAAAATTTGAATCTTTTGGAAAATCACCTAACCTAACTATAATTAAATCTTCGCTTGGAACAATAGCCAAAATTCTATTAGCTGCCCCTAGAGCAAGAATGGTGTCTTTAGGTGCATTAGGGATTAAATGCCCTTCTTGTAACTTTCCAGAATAAACATTTATATGAGTTTTAGAATTGTTAAGCCACCAAAGATATCCATAAGCTAAGTTATGGTCTTGAGAATGTGTAAAAGAATTATCAAAAAAATCTATATCTTCAATAACATGAAGATCTCCTTCTTCACCTCCATTGAGAACAAATTTACCAAGCTCTAACAGATCTCTTGCAGAAGTTACAAGGCCATAACGACTCGCATTACTTGACCATTTAGAAGAACGTTCCTGCCAATAAGTATCTGTCATCCCGATAACGTCGAAAAGCCATTCTTTTGAAAGAGTTTGTATATCTTTATTGGTTACCTTTTCTAAAACAAAAATTAGTTGGCTATAAGCTTTTGTATTGTAAAACCAAGAGGTAGCAGGTAGAGACTCAAAAGACAATGACTCATCTAGTCCTGAATTCATCGATAGCAAATGAACTATTTTAATTTTCTGTTCACTTTTCTTTTTTAATCTAGTCCATGGTCCCAGATGAGAAGAAACTGAATCATTAATATCTAAAAAACCTTTTTGTTGAGCTATGCCTATAAGCAAAGAGACAACACTTTTTTGAATTGAGGCAACATCTTCTAGGCTCCTTCCTTCAATATTATCTTCTCTAGCAATTTTATAAAATTCACTAGGGTTCTTAACTTCAAATTCACTTTCTACTTTTACCTCACCTTCGTGAAAAAGGATAAAGCTAGACGTTTTATTATCTTCTAAATAAGAATCTAGATTATCTGAAAATAAAAAAGAGAAGAAAAGAAACGCTATCAACCCTATAGATATTTTCATATTGCCGATATTAGAAATTCTAAAAAAAACGGCTACTTGGTAGCCGTTTTTATTGACTAATAATTACCCTTCAGAAGGAAGATTTAGTCTGATATTAGTAGACTTATAAAGTCTAGGCATATTGCAATCATGAATCTCTTCTGGTCTAGTGCCTAACATCATGGCTTGAAGCCTGTTGTCTCTAGCAGCTCCATATTCTTCAACAGATGAGAAGGAAGCAGCAAGAAGGTAATCAAAGTCAGTGTCGATTGATGACCCTGTTTCTGGCCACCATCTCCAAACTCCTCCTTTAAAACCTCCAGCGTCTAGATACTCATTCCAAGTATTGTCATTATCTTTAAAATCAGAATTTGATTTTCCTTCTTTTAACGAACAAGACTGTACAGAAGTGTAATTGACTCCTCCTTCAACCCATTCATTTTGAGGGGCTCTTACCTCAACATTAATATTCATAGACTGGCTATCACAATTAGTAACCTTTTCCCATTTTTCTCCAATCTTAGCTGCACCTCTTTGGAAATCATCTTGAGCCCTTCCAACATTTGCTAAGGAGTCAGAAAAACCTAAGAAAATAAAGTCGTTACCAAAATCTGAATTTGATCTAAATATTGGAGTTAAAATCCAAGCACTATATGGTGCACCAAAATTATCATCTCCGTAGTCATTCCATTCTGAAATAACTTTCATCACATCATCCATATCTTTCCCTTCCTCTAAGCTGCACTGAATTGCCTCCATACCTGAGATCTCTATATGATCATCAGCATAGATAACATTAAAGCCAGCAAAAAGAATAGTTAACAGTAGTAATTTAATTTTCATATTTTCCTCTTATATATTTATTATTCTGAAACCTCAAAAGGTCTATTCCTTACATTATTTGCCGTATAAACTCTTGGTTTATCACAATTAAGTATACTTTCAGGTCTAGGTGTTTTTTCCCAAAAAGCATCGTCTAGATATTCCCCTAATTCTTCCCAAGAGTTATAACTTACGTTCAAGAAGAAATCCCCTTCAAACGAATTAGAAGTCCCCGGTCCAGGTACCCATCTCCATACACCACCTGTGAATCCACGTTTATCGTTATATTCATTCCAGGCTTTATCGCTTTCAGCAAGGTCCTTAACGGATTTTCCTTCTTTAAATGAACAGCTATAAACTGCAAAATACGTAGTTTCTCCTTCAACGAAAGGAACTGATGGTGCTCTTGCCTCTATAGCAGTGTAATAACCTTGAGAAGCGCAATCACTTAGTTTAGACCACTGTTCACTTGTTTTTGTTGCAGTTTCAGAAAACCAAGAGTCTTGGATGATTCCTAATTCTTTATGGTTATTCGTAAAACCAACCCAAGCAAAATCAAAATCTATTTCTTCAGATCTAAGGAACGGGGTCATTAAGAAAGCATTGTATGGAGCTAACCAATATTCGTCCGCATAAGGATTTAAAGACTTTTCAACAAATTTGATAACGTCGTCCTTATCTTTGCCTTCTGCGATATTACATTGATAGCCTTCCATGCCATAGCTTACAGGCAAGTGATCATCAGAAAATACAGGTAAAGAAAGCAAAGAGAGTAAAGCTATATTAAATAAATATTTCATGTAATTTCCTTATCTTATTAATCAGAATTAGCTTCAAACCTTACGTTTTCAGCTATATATACTCTCGGATTATCACAAAAAAGAATACTTTCAGGAAGGCTACCGTCATTGCTTGCTTGGTACCTTGCATCAGTTAACCTACCTAATTCAGCCATAGATGAATAAGAAATATTCAAAAGAAAATCTCCTTCAAAAGAATTGGGTGCGCCTGCTCCTGGCCACCATCTCCAAACTCCTCCAGTATGACCTTGCGAGTCCATAAAGGCATTCCAGCCTATATCAGAATTAGCTAGATCAGAACCCTTTTTACCTTCTCTAAAAGAACAGGTCGATACTGCCCAGTAAGTTATTCCGCCTTCTTCAAAAGCCACAGAAGGTCTCCTAGCTTCAAACACTCCATATTGCATGTAGGAAGGACAAGGAGCTGCTTTATCAAACTTAGCAGCAAGCTTTGAGCCTGTAGCAAGCCATTCATCTGTGATGATTCCCAAATCTTCTTGAGTATTGGAAAACCCTAACCAAGCCATATCAAAATTGATATCACTTTCTGATTTAAGCAAAGGTCTTAACATTGCTGCAGAATAAGGTACCGAAAAATTCTCATCAGCGTGCTTATTCCAAGAAGGAATAATTCTTTGAACATCCGTATAACTTTTCCCATCTGCAAAGTTACATTGATAAGCTTCCATGGAATATGTCGTTGCGGCTGTTATTGATAAAGAACAGCAAGCTAATGCAACTATAAAAATTTTATTAATCATTATTTTCCCCTTAATAATTTAAGTTAGTTGTTAACTGAAAGTGTTGTGCAAGTCATCATAAAGTCAATAACAGGAGTTCTAATGCTATTGAATTCTGACATAGCTTCACTCATCCAAACCGAGTCTCTTTGATCAAAGAAAGCACCAAGGCGTGAAGAAGTTGGGGCTTGGACACTTGCCATCACCGTTCCCGCTCTATCGCCAGAGGCCACTGAACCATATAAAGAAACTGAAATATCATCAAAACCATTGCTAGCAGCAGCATTTTCCATTCTAGTTAGAGCCGAGGCATAACCGCTAACATCGTCCGTGCTTGAAATTAGATTATAATTTGCAACGGAGGTACCTACTGCCCCAACTTCACCACTTTTAATAGCAAACATTAAGTCCCTTCTAGTCACTTCTCTTTTAGAGGCAATCTTCCTTATAGCTCTTTGTACATTTTTGTCGGTAAAGAATCCTGGGTTACTCATCATGGCCGAAACAGAAGGAGCAAAATTCCATACGTAGTGTTCATTTACATTTGCACCACCAGCAACGGGTGAGCAAATACCTGAGGCAAGAACATCATCTCCTTGCGCTTCCTGAAAAACAGGTTGGCTCTCTGTTAACCACTTCAAATAACCCTCTGGATCATCTGTAGTGATAGTTATAACATTAAGTCCTTGCAAGGCAAACACGCCAGAAGAACTTAAAAGCAAAGTTAATAAAGTAAATTTCTTTAGTATTTTTTTCATTCTTTTCTCCATTAATTAATTTTGTTGAGAAACTCTGACGCCTGTAACGTTGTAAACCGCCCTATTACTACAAGTCATTAAGTCTCCATAAATTGACTGGAATACTTGATTTCCGCCACCATTTACAGCCTGGTCAACAGACCTACCCCATTCAGCATGATTGTCCGCATCTTGACTCCAAAGAAAATCAGCGTCAAAACGTGAGGGTATACCTGAACCTGGGTACCATCTTCCTGCCCCGCCTTTCATATTTAATGAATCAGCATAGTCATTAAATTTTTTGTCAGCAGCTACAACTTGATCATACGTAGTTCCTTCAGTCAGAGAACACCAGACTATTGAAGTAACGCCCTGATTGTCTCCATCTTCAGATTGAAGATCTCTTACACTCTCATAACCCCAGTTTGTGTGATCATTACAGGGTGTAACTTTATTGAACTTATCATTTATTTTTAGTCCCTTTGGCTCCATCATTAAAGCTTGAGCTTTTCCTAGCTCTTCCCAAGTTGGCGAAGCACCGATCCAAAAGAAATCAGCTGTTTCCTCTTCACTATAGAAATAAGTAGAAAAAATCCACGCACTGTATTGAACATCACTATCATCTACATAATCATTCCATTCCTCAGTTATTCGCATTAAATCACCCATGTCTTTACCAGGAGCATAATTACATGCAAAGCCTTCTACAGGTAAAAATGTAGGTGCTTCATCATGATTGTCTGCAGTTACTGAAAAAGAAAGGACCAAAATTAGAGGCAATAGTGCCTTAGAAATACTATTCATATTTTCTCCCCAAAAGTTAATAATCTGTTTTAGACTCTGATCAGAAACTTTCCCCAGAAAATTAGCCGAATGGAAGTCTAGAACTGACTTTAGTATCTCATATTGAGACACTTTGTCTAGTTTGCAAAACTTTAAATGAAAAAAGCTGCTTAATGAGTGTTATTCCTAAAAAATATACTCTTTAAATAGCCAAAGAAACTGTTATTTTTTAAGGTGTATAAATCAATTTGATCGTATAAGTCTTCTAAGCCCAAAGGGTCTTTAAATAATTCCATTCTAGTTAATCCTTCTATAGAGGGATCAAGCTCTTTGATAATTTTGGCAGGGTTTCCACCTACAACTACGTTATCTGGAACGTCTTTTACGACTACAGCTCCTGCAGCAACTATACTATTCTCTCCGATAGTAACGCCCTTCCCTACAATAGCGCTATCCCCTATCCAAACATTGTCTTTAAGGACAACTGGAGAGGTCTTACCAACAGGGGTAGCTCTATCGTAAATACCATGCCAGTCAGCGTCAGAAACATATGAACTATTAGCAAACATACACCCTTTACCTATAGTTATTTTAGAGGCTGAAGCAATTCTTACACCAGGTGTTAATAGGCAATAATCATCTATGATTATTTCTCCATCGTGATCACCTAAGTTCCAAGTTGTTAGGTGGATATAATTATCTGGGGAAGCTACCATCGTTGGATAGTCACCTATAGTGATTTTTTTTCCAAAAATATCTAGATACCTAGAACCCATAATATTTGGTCCTTTTCCAAAAGATTCAAACTGAGGCGCAATGAATTTCTTAATATAGAAATCATTATATTTTGAAAATATCTTTTTAAGCCAATAAGGTCTGTTGTCTTGTCTGATAGCTAACCTCGATTCTTTTGCTACATGATATGATACGCACCTTCTATGGAACAACCCTTAAATAAATCTAAGAGTTTATTATCAAGTAAAGCTCGAATAGAAGCTCATAGTTTCTTTAAGCTAGCAGCTCCCATGTTTTTAACTCAATTGGCATTGCAATTAATTCAAGTTAATTCAGTAATTCAATCTGGTAATTATTCTACTGATGTTCAAGCAGGAATTATGTTGGCTGGTAATTTATGGTTTCCAATCATGGTAGGTATAGGGGGAGTTCTGTTCTTTGTAACTCCGATGGTAGCTCAGCTTTTTGGGGCAAATAAAATAGATGAAATTGGTCCTCTAGTGAGACAAGCTATATGGTTATCAATACCTATAGTCTTACTAGGTATGTTAATTTTGTCTCAAGCTTCCTGGATACTAGGGGTGGCTAGAGTTGATCCTGAGATAATCAAATATTCAGAAGAGTACTTAAGTTTCTTTGTCTTTGCATTGCCTGCAATACTCTTAAGCCAACCATTAAGGTCTTTGTGTGAGGGGACAACCAGACCTCTTCCAATTACCTGTTTAAATATACTAATGTTAATTATTGCCATAATTGGTAATTACACTTTCATATACGGGAATTTTGGGTTTCCTGAAATGGGCGCACGAGGTGCTGGTTTGTCTGCAGTTATTGGAACTTGGACTTCATTTACCCTGTTAATTTTTTATTTAAAAATTAAAAAAGAATACAAACCCACTCAGTTATTTTCTAATTTTGATCTTCCAAATCTAAATACTTTAACAGAGATTCTTAGAGGAGGAATACCTGTTGGGCTAGGAAACTTTATTGAACTTAGCATGTTTAGTGGAGCTGGAATAATACTTGGAAGATTTGGAAGTGAAGTCATAGCCTCTAATGGCATAGCACTAACAATTGGAGGACTTTTCTTTATGGTTCCTCTTGCTGTTGGAAATGCCGCCGCTGTTAGAGTAGGTAATAATGTTGGTGCAAATGAATTAATTGCTGCTAAATATAGTTCTTATTTCGCACTTAGATTGGCAGTTCTATGCGCATTTATTTCCAGCATACTAATAATTATCTTCGCAGAATCTTTAGCCGGTATTCTTAATAACAATCCAAAAGTTATTTCTTTAGCAGTAACTTTGTTATTTTTTGCCGCTTTCTTTCAAATTGCTGATGGATTAGCAATGGGTGGCATAGGTGCTTTAAGGGGATATAAAGATACGTTTGGACCCATGAAAATAATGGCACTTTCTTATTGGGGAATAGGCTTACCTGTTGGAGTTATCTTATCGACAACAAACTTAATCGTTGAACCGATGCAAGCCGTTGGTATGTGGATAGGTATTTGTTTAGGACTATTGGTGGCAGCTACCCTAATGGTCCTTAGAGTTAAAGAAACTTCAAACCGGTTTATTAGTGAACACCAAAGTTGATGCAAAGGGCCTGAAGTGCCCGGAACCCATCATGATGCTGCATAAAGCTATCAGAGAATCACAACATGGCGATAAAATAGAAATCATTGCAACTGACCCAAGCACTGAAAGAGACATTGATAAATTTTGTGAATTCTTAGGTCACAAATTACTAAAAAAGGAAATTGAACAAGGTAGCTTTTATTATCTTGTTGAGAAGCGAGATAAGAATATAATAGGAGCTTAATAGGAGACAAAATGACTGCTTATATTAATCAACAATGGTTATTGGATAAGAGACCTTCAGGTATGCCAGAAGATGAGTGCTGGAAGTTTAACGAACATGAAGTTCCTGAACTAAAAGAAGGAGAACTATTAATTAAAGTTCTTTATCTCTCAATTGATCCTTACATGAGAGGAAGAATGAATGACGGTGAATCTTATGCAGACCCTGCTGCATTAGGAGAACCTATGACAGGCGAAAGTGTTGGTGTGGTCGTTTCAAGCAAGTCAGATAAATATATTGTAGGTGACTATCTTTGTGTTCACCAAGGCTGGCAGACCTACATAGTGGCTAATGATGAAAACCCTGCATTATTTAAAGCAGATCCCTCTATTGTTCCTTTATCTACGTATTTAGGCACAGTCGGCATGCCAGGAAGAACAGCTTATTTTGGTCTTTTAAGAGTAGGTTTACCTAAATCAGGAGAAACTATTGTTGTTTCTGCCGCATCAGGTGCAGTGGGTACCGTTGTAGGGCAAATGGGTAAAATCTTAGGCTGTAGAGTAATTGGCGTTGCAGGAGGAGAAAAGAAATGTTCGTACGTAAAAGATGAACTGGGTTTTGATGATTGTATCGATTATAAAGCCGGGAACCTTGAAGAGGATTTAGCTGCAGCATGTCCTGATGGAATAGATATCTATTTTGAGAACGTTGGCGGTCCTGTTAGTAAAGCTGTAGCAAAACTAATTAATCCTGGTGCAAGAGTGCCGATTTGTGGATTTATCTCTGCTTATAATTCAGAAGATATGACTAAAGAAGAAACACCTTTCCATGTTTTTGGAGCTCTTGATCCTGTCCCTGAACATAGATTCTTTGTTGTGACGGAGTGGTTTAAAGAATGGAGACAAGCCACTGACGAACTTTGTAATTGGATAGCAGAAGGAAAAATAAAATATGAAGAAACAGTCACTGAAGGTTTTGAGAATGCCCCTCAAGGCTTAAGAGATGTTTTGAGTGGCAAGAACTTTGGGAAACAAGTAATTAAAGTTGCAGACGAGTAAACTAATTTCCTTCCCATTTAAATTCAGTTCGCTCTTCAATATTTTTTTCTGAATCAAGCATTGAACGCATAGCCTTAGCTGCATCATTGGATCGCATTGTTACATCAAATGCTTCTTGTTCCATTAGGAGTCCTTCTTCTAAAGTCTTATCAAGACCTTGATGAATTATCTTCTTCACTTGTCTAAGTGCTATAGGTGCTCGTGATGCTAGATCTAAGCAATAAGACATAAGTTCTTCACGGAACCCTTCGTGAGGTACTATGTTATTTATTAATCCAAACTCAAAAGCCTCTTTAGGGCTTAATAGTTTTGCATGAAGAATCAAGTCCAAAGCTCTTGAAGACCCTATTAGCCTAGCTAATCTTTGGGTTCCTCCTCCCCCTGGCAATATTCCTACAGAAGTCTCCGGTAAGCCTATTGTGTAAGGACCTTCTGACATTATTCTTAGATCACACCCTAAAGAAAATTCACATCCTCCGCCTGCGGTATTACCATTAATCCCAGCAACAACTATTGCTTCTAAATCTCTTAAACGAAGAAGCATTTTATGGAAATTATGAAGTTCCTTAGGAGGGCTAGATTTTGAACTAACTTTTTTAGCTTCAGAAATATTCTTTTCTGCTGAATCAGCTAATTCACCCACTTCATAATGTTTAATAAAAACATCTTCTCCTTCTCCAGTGAAGGCTAGAACCCTTAGATCTTTCTTCTTCTCTATTTGATCTAGGAAATGATGAACTTCCATCAAACTTTCAGAAGTGAAGGTATGCGTGGGAGGATTGGTTAAAATACAAATAACCACATGACCATGATCTTCTATTTTTAAATGTTGATATTCTTTTACCATCCTGTTATTTCCGCAACTCCCCTTCCTATCTCAGCAGGGCTTTTAACTGTATAAACTCCAGCTGCCTCTAAAGCTTTAAATTTATCTTCAGCTGTCCCCTTACCTCCTGCAATGATTGCACCAGCATGTCCCATTCTTTTACCAGATGGGGCAGTTACGCCTGCTATATAAGAAACCACCGGCTTAGTTACATTTGATTTAATAAATTCAGCAGCAACCTCTTCTGCAGTTCCTCCTATTTCACCAACCATCACAATTGCTTCTGTTTGAGGATCTTTCTGAAATAAATCTAATATATCTACAAAGCTAGAACCAGGTATTGGATCTCCTCCGATACCGACACAACTTGTTTGTCCAAAACCAAAATCAGTTGTTTGTTTGACCGCTTCGTATGTAAGGGTACCAGACCTCGATATGACTCCCACTTTACCAGGAACATGAATATCGCCTGGCATAATTCCCATCTTGCATTCGCCTGGAGTGATAATTCCAGGGCAATTTGGTCCAATTAATCTGACTCCTAAATTATCACACCTAACTTTCACTTCAAGCATATCAATTGTAGGTATACCTTCTGTAATACATATAACCAGAGATATTCCTGCTTCAGCAGCTTCGAGTATGGACGCCTTACAAAATCTTGCCGGAACAAAAATAATGCTCGCAGTAGCTCCAGTTTTATCTACCGCTTCATTAACTGAATTAAAAACAGGTAAGTCTAAGTGTGTTTGTCCTCCCTTACCAGGAGTCACGCCTCCCACTAATTTGGTACCATAATCTATGCACTGAACACAGTGTTGTGTTGCCTGACCTCCTGTAAAACCCTGACAAATTACCTTGGTATCTTTATTAATTAAAATACTCAACTTATTTCTCCTTTGGATGCTTTAACTGCCAATTCAGCTGCTTCTTGTAAATTCGAAGCCGGGATAATATTTAAATCACACTTATCTAATATCTTAAGGCCTGCTTCTGCATTATTACCTTCAAGTCTTACTATCACAGGAACAGATACGCCCATAACCGTAAGTGCTTCTACAATGCCGTTAGCTATGACGTCACATCGAACAATTCCCCCAAATATATTGATCAGGACAGTGTTAACATTTTTGTCAGATAATATAATTTTAAAAGCTTCAGCAACTCTTTCTGCATCAGCTGTCCCACCTACATCAAGAAAATTAGCAGGCTCTCCTCCATGCAGCTTGATAATGTCCATAGTTCCCATTGCTAGACCGGCACCATTCACCATACACCCAATATTTCCTTCAAGAGCGACGTAGCTCAAACCCCATTCAGCTGCTTTTGATTCTCTTTCATCTTCTTGAGATGAATCTCTCATCTCATTAAGAGCTTCTTGCCTGTAGAGGGCGTTAGAATCTACATTTATTTTGGCATCTAAACAAAGCAAATCCCCAGTACTAGTAATTACAAGCGGGTTAACTTCTAGTAAAGCTAAATCCTTTTCTAAAAAAAGTTTTACCAACCCTTTATATATATCTCTAAATTGAGAACTTTGAGATTCATTGAGCTCTAAATGTAAAGATAGGTGGTCAGCATCTTTATCATTAGTACCTTCAATAGGATCTACCTCTACTTTAAAGATTTTGTCAGGCGTTTCTTCAGCTACTTCCTCAATATTTACTCCACCTTCAGTGGATGCCATTATAACTAGCCTTTGAGAGGCTCTATCAATAACAGCACCCAAATAAAGTTCATTCTCTATATCAGTACAAGTCTCAACTAAGATCTGATTTACAAGCTGACCATTTTCATCAGTTTGAAAGGTTACCAAGTTAGTTCCAATCCATTTATCAGCAAAGTCTCTTACTTTTTCAATTTGATCAACTACCTCAACTCCACCAGCTTTTCCTCTGCCGCCCGCATGGACTTGTGCTTTAACTACCCATTTTGAAGTACCTAAAGATAGAGCAGCCTTCTCTGCATCATCTGCAGACGAGGCAGCTACCCCTTCGGAAACAGCTATCCCGTAATCTCTGAACAGTTGTTTAGCTTGGTACTCATGAAGATTCATAAATTTATCCTAAATTAAGAAGCCTATATTATGGAATTCGAGAATAAGATAAAAACTTCAAATAATTTGCCAGTTTATTATTTTTTTTATCTTTTTATAAGTTTATTTCTGATTTTTGAAATAGCTTCTGTCGGATTTAATCCCTTAGGGCAAACCGATACACAATTCATGATGCCATGACACCTATAAAGACTAAAAGAATCCTCTAAATTATCTAGCCTTTCTTCGGTAGCTTCATCTCTGGAATCAGCTATAAAACGCCAAGATTGAAGCAGAGCTGCAGGGCCTAAAAACTTATCAGGATTCCACCAAAAAGAAGGGCAAGAAGTTGAACAACATCCACATAAAATACATTCGTAAAGACCGTCTAGCTCCTCTCTCTCTTTTGGGCTTTGAGTCCTTTCAATTTCAGGATTATCAGTATTAGTTATTAGGTAAGGTTTAACTTTTTCTAATTGATCAAAGAATTGTTTCATATCAACTATTAAGTCTCTAACAACAGGTAGACCAGGCATCGGCCTTAAAGTAAGTTTATTTCTTTTGACTGCTTCAGACAAAGGCGTTACACAAGCTAAACCATTTTTGCCATTGATATTCATACCGTCAGAACCGCAAACACCTTCCCTACAAGATCTACGGTAAGATAAAGAGGGATCTTGATCTTTAGCTAGATGTAAAGCATCTAAAACCATGATGTCTTTATCCGTGGGAACCTCAATACTGATATCTTGCATGTAAGGCTTTTCATCAACAGAAGGGTCGTATCGATAAATGCTCATCGTTAATGATTTTATCTGTTCAACAGGAATAGTTTGGCTCATTAATAACTCCTCACCATTGGCTGAAAGGCTTGTAAAGTTTTAGGTCTATTGTTCACATCTCTTTTGCTAACTTCTTTAGTTTCTGAAAAGTAGATAGAGTGCTTTAACCAATTGTCGTCATCTCTATCCGGATAATCATCTCTTGCATGAGCGCCTCTACTCTCTTTCCTAGTATTAGCGGTTATTGCAGTAGCTTCAGCCACTTCAAATAAGTTCTGCATTTCTAATGCTTCAATTCTGGCAGTATTAAACGTTGCCGATTTATCTTTCAAGTACATGTTTTTAACTTCTTCTCTAACTTGAGATAAATCTTCTATTCCCTTTTCCATTAAGTCTTCTCTTCTAAATACTCCAAAATTATTCTGCATGTTTTGCTGCATTCTTTCTTTAAGAACGCTTACTTGTTCTCCTTCAGAAGAAGCGTTCAGTTTATTTAGTCTTTCTAAGGCCTTATCAATATCGTCATGAGAAGCACCTTTTAACTCTACGCCTTGTTTCATAGTTTCTTCTATGTGAATCCCAGCTGCTCTTCCAAAGACCACTAAATCTAATAAAGAATTTCCTCCCAACCTATTCCCTCCATGAACAGACACACATGCAACTTCACCTGCGGCATATAATCCATCAATAATTTCATCTTTTCCGTCTTTGACAGTAATGACTTGTCCTTTAATGTTAGTTGGAATACCGCCCATCATATAATGACAGGTTGGAACAACTGGAATGGGTTGAACGGCAGGATCAACACCAGCAAAGGTTTTCGATAGTTCTGTTATACCAGGGAGTCTCTTATGTACAACTTCTGGCCCTAAATGATCAAGTCTCAAAAATATATGATCTTCATTTGGTCCACAACCTCTACCTTCTAGAATTTCTAGTGCCATAGATCTAGCTACAACGTCTCGGCTTGCAAGATCTTTTGTATTAGGAGCATACCTTTCCATAAACCTTTCGCCATCTTTATTTAATAAATATCCACCCTCTCCCCTACAGCCTTCAGTGACCAGTGTTCCAGCTCCATGAATACCTGTTGGGTGAAATTGCCACATTTCTATATCTTGCACTGGCATTCCTGCTCTCAAAGCCATTCCTATACCGTCACCTGAATTTATAAGAGCATTTGTGGTCGAGGCATATATCCTGCCCGCTCCTCCAGTAGCTAAGACTGTCGCCTTTGATTTAATGTAATAGATTTTTCCAGTTTCTATCTCAAAAGCTATGACTCCGACAACCGCACCATCGCTATTTAATACCATATCAACAGCAAACCATTCATTTAAAAAATTTGTTCCAGCTTTTAAATTCGCTTGATAAAGAGTGTGCAGTAAACTATGACCAGTTCTATCTGCAGCTGCACAAGTTCTAGTGGCCTGCCCTCCCTTCCCATAATCTTTAGATTGACCCCCAAATGGTCTTTGGTAGATTCTTCCTTCTTCAGTTCTAGAAAAAGGCAATCCCATATGCTCTAATTCGAAGACTGCCTTAGGACCTTCACTACACATATATTCAATAGCTTCCTGATCTCCTATATAGTCTGACCCTTTAACTGTATCAAACATATGCCATCTCCAATCATCATTAGGATCATCGCTTTGAATAGCACAAGTTATCCCTCCTTGAGCAGAAACAGTGTGGGAACGAGTTGGAAAAACTTTAGATATTACAGCTGTGTTTAGACCTGATTCAGCTAATTGAAGAGAAGCTCTCATGCCAGCCCCGCCGCCGCCAACTATAATTCCGTCAAATTCTATTACGGGGAGGTCTTTAGCATTTATTATTTCATTAACTAACATATATTTACCAAATTATAAAAAAGGACCAGGTTAAGACCAAAGCAATTACTGCGGCAACAAACAATCTAAAGACTAAGTATGCGTATTTGTCAAAATTTCCAAAGAACTTAGGAGTTAAATAATCAGTAGCGATAGCCCATGTTCCTCTCCAGGTATGAATAGCAAACGCTAAGAAGAAAGCAGAAGTTAAAATTTTATTTATTGGACTTTGAAAAAAAGAAGACCACTCTTTGTAATTAATTCCAGCAGCTGAAACAACAGATGCTGTTAAATAAATTGAATATATCAATATAAGAACAGCGCTGAGTCTAATGATTATAAAATCTTTTGTACCTGGTCCAAATTTTCTCATTTAAAGTACCAAATATTCATATAAATTGAATATATCAATTAAGACAATTATAGACACAACAAATGTAAGGCTAAAAATTAACCAAGTCAGTAGATTCCCTGATTTTATAGTTTCTCCAAGACCGAGTGTTTCTACTAAGAGTTTTTTTACACCTGCCAACAAGTGATAAACAAAACCCACAAAAAGAAAAAAAATGATCAGCTTAAATAGAATCAATTCTTGAAATGAGTTTTGCAAATTAGTGAATCTTTCTTCAGATTCCAAGGAAATACTTAGCAACCAAACTACTAAAGGGAAGCAAATGAAGACAGCCAATCCTGAAACTCTATGTAAAATAGAAGAAACTCCGATAATTGGAAGATTTGTCGTAAGTAAATTTAGATTTACTGGTCGTTTGTCTTTTTCTATCACTTTTCCTATCAAGAATTTGCTTTCGCGGGGCATTTAAAGCGCTCTCATTATAGTTTCAGAGGCCTTCAAATACCAATATCTTTTAGCTTGGTTTAGGTGCCTCTAGTTTAGATGAAATAAAGTAAACAGATATGAAAAGAGGCAAGATAAACAAAAAAGGTAAATCCATAGAACTGGAATACAGCAAACCGCTTAAGAAAGGCCCTAAAGCAAAACCCAAACCAGGTGCAACCATTGCCAAGCCAACAGCAGCTCCTTGACTATCAGGATCTGCATTCAAAGAGGCTGAGGCTGTATACCCCGGAGAAGCTAATCCCATACCAAGACCCATGCATGCCATGCCTGAATATATATAAATATAAGACGGTGAGAACACAATAAGAAGACTACTAGCAATAAACAAAGGTATAGAGTATTTGATGAGATCTAGCGAAGGCCCCTTAAATCTTTGAACGAAAGTAAGTTGAACTATTATTGCTGTAAATGCCATGGTTCCTAATAATAAAGCTGTAGACCTAGCTGTTTCATCTAAAGATAAAGAAAATCTATCTTGAATATAATAAGCAGTCACTGACTGCACAATTGCAAAAGCGGTAAAAATTATCACACCTATAGAAATCAACAATTTCATGTTGTAATTCAACGTTGGTCTTTTATTTTCTACTGCATTAGAGACAGTACTTTTTTTATTGGGTAAGAATAATAAAACAAACACTATTGCAACAATCATAAGAAGAGACATTACGACTAAAGGAGTTAACAAACTAAATCCCTCAATTTTTGAGTTAAAAACATTGATGCCTATAATCGATCCAACAAGAATAGGTCCTAAAATGGTACCAATATTATTTGCAGCTCCGAATTTACCCATTCCTGAAGACCTCTCTTCTAACGAAGTAACATCAGCCACATAAGCACCAGTTGCAGGACGAGAAGCTGCCCCTACTGCAGAATTAATAATTCTTGAAACTAGTAAGACAAACAATAAAGAAAATCCTGTTATATAGCCTAGTAGGCCAATCGAAGCTGAGAATAAGAAAATAATGTTGGATAAAACATATCCTGTCAATCCGATTAACAGTACAGATTTCCTGCCTATCTTATCGCTAAGCCTACCCCAAAAAGGTGTAAAAATGATGAACATTGTTGCAGAGATAGATACAACTGTATTAATTTCCATCTCAGAAAATCCAAACTCCCTTCCAATGATTGGCATTGTTTGCCAGTAAACAGACTGCCCCATACTGACGAAAATTATTGTCAACATTAAGCCATATAAAATCTTAGAATCTTCCTTTGAAGCTTCATGGCTTTTGTTGTTCATTTATCAGTATCTACCCTCAGTAAAAAAGCATACTCCATAGCAACTTCTTTAAGGCTCTCGAATCTACCACTAACTCCTCCGTGTCCTGCACTCATATTAACCTTGAAAAGAATTGGGTTCTTGCTTCTAGTGTAGTCTCTTAATTTTGCAACGTATTTGGCAGGTTCATAATACTGGACTTGAGAATCCCAAAGCCCAGCAGTAACTAAAATACTTGGGTAAGTTAAATAATCAATATTATCGTAAGGCGAGTACTTCATCATATACTCAAATTCTTCCTTAATTTCTGGATTTCCCCATTCATCATACTCTCCTGTGGTAAGAGGAATAGAAGGGTCAGACATCGTTGTTATAACATCAACAAAAGGAACGTTAGATATTATTCCTTTATATAAAGATGGCTCCATATTAACTATAGCCCCCATTAATAACCCTCCAGCACTTCCTCCTCCGGCATAAACTCTTCCCTCTTCTCCATATCCTAAATTCAGCAGACCTTTAGTCACATCAATAAAGTCATAAAAAGTATTTAATTTATTGAAAACTTTTCCATCCTCATACCATTCTCTTCCTAATTCTTGACCTCCTCTAATGTGAGCAATAACAAAAATGTAACCTCTATCCAAGAGCGACAATCTAGACGAACTGAATCCAGCATCAATTGAATTACCATAGGAACCGTAACCATAGACAAACATAGGGTTATTTTTCTTTCTAAATTTTGTTCTCTTGTAAACCAAAGATACGGGTACTAGTGTTCCGTCTCTTGCTTCTATTAACTTTCTCTCAACTTTATAATCACTACTTGAAAAATTACCTTTAACTTCGGCTTGCTTAAGCAATCTTTTTCTTGCCGTATCCAGTTTTGCAGAAAATAAACTATCGGGCGTTCTCAAACTAGAATATCCAAAATAAAACTTATCAGCATCATATTCAGGGTTAGCTGCAAGATAAGCACTATAGGTAGGATCATTAAAGTTTATCTTCTTTTCAGAATTATTTATTTTATCAACTATTCTTAAGCTCCTTAATCCATTCTCTCTCTCCATAATTACCATGTGCTCAGGAAAAGGTAGTACGGACTGCAGTAAAACATCCTGCCTGTGGGCAATCAATTCTTGCCATTTATCTTTACTTGAAGAATCATCGATTGAAGAAGCCATTAATCTAAAATTCTTTGCTAACCAGTTGGTCTCTACCAGAAACCTATTGTCCTCTGGATCATGCTCTATCGAATAAAGATGGTCAGGCTCTCTAACTAAAAATGCTTCTGGCTTGTTATTCGGACTATTAGCTTCGATAAGTTGAACCTCCGAGCTAGTTGTAGAGGATATATATATCTCTATATATTCCATCGACCTTGAGTTACCAACAGAAAGATAGAAAGTAGAATCTTTTTCTTCATAAACCAATATATCTTGGTCTTGACTGGAACCAATCTCATGTCTAAATACCTTAAAAGGTAGAAGTGTTTCATCATGCCTTAAAACATAGAAGAAGTACTTTCCATCTGCAGACCAGGCCATGTCTCCCGAGGTATTTTCTAAAATAAGCTCCGATGTCTTACCTGAAATTAAGTCTTTAAACTTAATCTTGTATTGGCGCCTTCCACTAATGTCTTCTGCGAAAGCTAAAAGGTTTTCATCTGGAGAAACACTCCAATTGGCAAGTTGATAAAATTCACTTTCCTTGGCAAGTTCATTTACGTCCAAGAGAATAATTTCTTTAGAATTCTTATTCTTCCTTCTTATATAAATTGCATGTTCTTGTCCTGATTCATATCTTCTAAAATATTCATAATTCTTTAGTCTAATTGGAACAGAATCCTCCTTTTTTGGGATCCTGTTAGTTATTTCTTCAAACAGTTGGTCTCTTAAGTCAGATCCAGAATTAAACCAATTTTCAAGATATTTGTTTTCGGATTCGAGATGTGAAATTACCTGAGAGTCCTCTCTCGTGTCATCACGCATCCAATAATAATTATCTACTCTCTTAACTCCATGAGCTTCGAAAGTTACAGGGACTTTATTGGGGGAAGGAAGTTTTAGATTACTCAATTCTTCTGTATGTATAGGGTTTATTAAAGAAATGGTGAAATAGATTAACAGAATATAATGAATCTTCTTAAACATAGTTTATTTTTTCCTTTTCTTAACTAATCTCTTTCTCTTCTTTATTTGCCTATCAGTTAATTTATTTGGCTTATTCTTATATGGGTTGTTCTGCTCCTTATAAATAATAGATAAAGGAGTTGAATCTAGATCAAGCTTACTTCTAAAGAAGTTTTCTAAGTATTTTGTATAGGAATCTTGTAATTCTTTTAAATTATTGCCATGAATTAAAATCTTAGGAGGGTTCTTGCCTCCGGCGTGAGCGTACCTTAACTTTGGCCTAAACCTTCCAGACATTGGGGGCTGTTGATTCATTAGTGCTTCTTTGAGAACTTTATTCAAAACAGAAGTGTCTAGCTCTTTGATGCTAGCTCGATATGCCTTTTCTGCTTTACTTATAAGCTTCTTTAGTCCAATCCCTTCCTTCGCAGATATAAAATGAGGTTTTAGATGACTAGCAAATCTAATCTTTCTATTAATATTCTTTTCTAATTCAGCCTTAGAAGTTTCGCTTAACAAATCTAATTTGTTAGCTGCTATGACAATTGGCCGTCCCAAGGTTAAAGAGAGCCCTAATAGATGTGCATCCTGATCAACAATATTTTCTGAAGAATCTATAAGCAAGATAACAACATTAGCTTTCTTTATAGACTCTACTGATTTTGAAACTGAAAACTTCTCAGTTTCTTCTTTTATAGATCTTTTCCTTCTCATTCCAGCAGTATCAATGAGAATAATTTTTTTTGAACCCAAATATAATGGCACTTCTATTGAATCTCTTGTTGTTCCTGACTCTCTAGATACCAGAACTCTTTCTTCTCCCAACAACTGATTTACCAAGGTCGATTTTCCTGCATTGGGACGTCCTATAATAGAAATTCTCATAGAATCTGACTTAGAAATATCAGATTCAGATATCTCTTCTACATCGTCTAATTCATCTAAAAATTCGGTTAACTCGTACAGGCCTCTATTGTGAGCTGCAGACATTTTGATAGAAGTCTTAAATCCTAAACCTTCAAATTCACTTGCGAAGTCTGATATCCTCTCGTTATCTACTTTATTAATTAGTAGAATAATTTTCTTATTGTGCTTTCTTAAAGAGCTTGCAATTACCTTATCTAAAGGCATTAGGCCTTCTATTGCATCAACGATAAAAAGGATAGTATCTGCTTCTTGGATAGCACTTTCAGTCTGATTCCTTATAGCTTCAGACATGTCACTACTCTCTAAACTAATACCGCCTGTGTCAATTAGAACTGAAGAAGAATTTCTTAGATTTCCGTATTGCCTATCTCTCGTTAAACCAGAAAAGTCTGCTACTAAAGCTGATCTAGAGCCAGTAAGTATGTTAAAAAGTGTAGATTTTCCTACATTCGGACGGCCTACTATTGCTATTACGGAAGACATTTTTCTAGGAACAACAAATTTGCTGTTGTTAATTTAAAGAAATTCTAAATAATTTTCCTGCTTCATCTACTACAAGTAGATAATTTCTTTCAGATGTTATTTCTTTAATGGGTTGCCTTGAAATTCTTTTTCTACCTTCAAACTTACCATTTTGGACATTTAGTAGATGGACATAGCCTTCGAAGTCTCCAACCACAATATAATTATTGATAGAAACAGGTGAACTAAGTTTTCTTAATTTTAATCCTGACTGTTCCCAAATAAGTGCACCTGTAGCTGTACCAAAAGCTTTTACTGTATCGTCTTCAGAAACTGCTACAACTCTATTTCCGTTTGATGCTAGATCTTTGACTGTTGATAACTCTTCTTGCCAAACTGGTCTTCCCTCTCTCAAACTTATTGCAGTTATATTTCCTTGATAAGTGGCAGATATCAATAGGTCATTTGTTATTAAAGACTTACCATCAATATCAATTATTCTCTCTAATTCCGATTTTCCTTCATTAATTGTTATTGGTATTTCAAGCCTTACAGCGCCTGAATCTGGGTAAAGCATCGCTATTTTTCCATTGGCAAAGCCTGCAAAAATGAACCCTTGATCAATAAAAGGTATGGAAGTTCCTCTAAGAGTTAATTTGGGAAGTATGGTTTGATGAAACCATTGCCTTTCCCCTGTTTTAAAATCGTAACCAGCTATCCTTCCATCTCCGGTTTGGGCAACAACCATATTGCCGTTATTAACTGGAGGGACAAGAACTTCACTGGAAGTTTGTGATCTCCATAATTCTGCTCCATCTTCGTAGTCTAAAGCCACCAAATGGCCGTCTAAAGTTCCGTAAGTTATTGTTTTAAAATTTACCGTAATCGCACCGGATACTGAGTCACCTTTATCAATGGACCATAAAGTACTTCCCGTTTTAGAATCAATTGAAGCTAAATATCCTTCTGAACTTACAAAAAAGATTTTTTCCTCATAAACCGAAGGGATTAATCTGCCAAAATTATTTTCAGACCCAAAATTTGATGACCAATCTTCTAATAAATCTATACTTGATTCGATTAAAACTAACTTAGCAGGTCCTACTTCTTCTTCATCTCCCCAGAACTTCATCCAGCTTAAAGAAGAGCATCCACTTAGGATTAACAAAATAGTTAGCAAACAAATAAATTTAAGCTTATTCAATTTCAACTCCTGGAAGGTCGGATATTTTCATAGCCAGTAAAGCTTTAGTTGTTTGGCTTGGAGTGCTTTGCATAGCTTGCATATAGCTTATCTTTGCTAAATCAAACATCTCCAATCCATTTTCGGCATCTCCCTTTAGCTCTAACAAAGTCGCCGTTAAATTCTCTTGGCCATTGAATAAATTAAGAGTCTCTTGATATTCTGCATTTGATAAGTAAATCTTACTTAAGCGCGTTTGTGCTGCATTAACAATAGGATTAAATTCAGAAGAATCTACTCTTCTGTTAATTATAGTTTTAAGAATATCTTTAGCTTTTTGATTATTGCCTTCTGCAACACTAACTTTAACTTCATTAAATCTAACCAAATCAGAATATAAACTTTCAGGGTAGGCATCTAATAAAGCCTGACCGCTTAAAGAACCCCCCTCTTCTGATTCAAGATATCTTTCAAATAAAACAGCTGACTCATAATTTTTAGTATTCCTTGTATCAGTTAGGTAATCTCTAGAGACTATAGAAGCTACTACTAATATTAATAGTCCTATAAAGCCATATTTATACTTATCCCAAATAGAAATTAATATTTCTTGTTGTTCTTCTTCTGTAGCTGAAAAAAAGTTAGCCATTTATATTCCAAATTTATTTATAGATTTCTTTTAATCTTTTGTCTAAATCTACGTCAGTTAAATTTTCTTGTTTAGACTTAGATCTTAAATCTTTAAGAGATAATGTATTAGTTTCTAACTCTTCTTCACCTAAAATAAGTGCAAAACTAGCACCTGATTTATCTGCTTTCTTAAATTGAGATCCGGCACTCTCCATACCCATATTTATCTTTATAGTGGCAGAAGGGAACTTGTCTCGAATAGATTCAGAATACATTATAGCTTTTTCAATACTATTTTCTGCTAAACAAATAAAATAAAAGTCTATATTTCTGATATTACTTTCTTCAAAAGATGTGCTCTTCAAAGAAAGAATTAATCTCTCCATGCCTATCGAGAATCCGATAGCAGGACAGGGTCTTCCTCCAAGCTCTTCTACTAAATTATCGTACCTACCTCCCCCGCAAACAGTATCTTGAGATCCAAGGACATCTGATTTCCATTCAAAAACAGTTTGATTGTAATAATCTAATCCCCTAACGAGTTTAGAATTTATAAGGAAATCAATTCCGTTATTATCAAGCATAGTAGTAAGTTTAGAAAACTCATCCTTAGAGTCCTGAGAAATGAATTCTTCTATCTCAGGCGCGCCTGTTAAAATCTTCTTTATAGCAGGGGACTTGGAATCAAGAATGCGAAGAGGATTATCCTTAAGTTTTCTTACTGAATCATCATCCAAATCTGATTGATGGGTTTTAAAATAAGACCTTAATGATTTGACATAACTTTTACGAGCTTCATTATCTCCTATATTATTTATTTCTAGCCTTATGCTTTTTTCTAAGCCTAACTCTTTCCAAAGTCTAGCAGTAAGAAGGATTAATTCTGCATCGATCTCAGCAGACCTTATTCCAAAGACTTCTGCGCTGAATTGAATAAATTGCCTAGATCTTCCTTTCTGAGGTCTTTCATACCTAAACATTGGACCTGAATACCAGAGCTTAGGGTTATCCGTCCTGAGCAGATCATTATCTATAGCAGCTCTTACACAGCCAGCTGTGCCTTCAGGTCTTAAGGAAATACTTTCACCTCCTTTATCTTCAAAAGAATACATTTGCTTGGTAACTATATCTGCTGCCTCATTAGATCTAACAAATAGATCAGTTCTTTCAATAATTGGGAATCTGATTTCTTGATATCCATATGCAGAAAATACTTTTTTTATTTTTTTTTCTGCGTACACCCAAGCTTTTACTTCATCAGGTAGTAAATCATTCATCCCTCTAACGGGCTTAATTTTCGACATGCTTCAATTTTTAACGATTAGGTTATCTTCTTCTAGTTTAATTTCTTTAATCTTTTTTCTAATTAGACCTTCTAAGTGTTCTGCTAGTTCACTACTTTCAACTTTATGGTCTGGTTTCCCATCAATATATATTAAATTCTTTGGAGAGCCCCCTGTTACTCCTATTTGAGTATGCTTAGATTCTCCAGGACCATTGACATAACAACCTATCACAGCAACATCTAAATCTTCTATAACATCCTCAAGTCTAGATTCTAATTGATTCATGGTTCCAATCACATCAAAATTCATTCTAGAACAACTAGGACAAGCTATAAAATTTATTCCTCTTGATCTTATTTTTAAACTTCTCAGAATATCCCATCCGACTTTAATTTCATCAACCGGATCCGATGCAAGAGAAATTCTTATAGTATCTCCTATCCCATCCAACAATAAAGAGCCTATACCTATCGAGGATTTAACCGTTCCTGATCTAAAACCTCCAGCTTCAGTAATACCAAGATGTAGGGGCTGGTCAATTAAAGTAGATATTTTTTTATAACTTTCAATAGTCAAAAACACGTCTGAAGCTTTCATACTTAATTTGAAGTCTTCGAAATTTAATTGCTTTAGTATGTTTATATGGTTTAGAGCTGATTCAACCAGGGCATCTGCATTTGGCTCCCCATACTTAATTTGGAGTTTGCGTTCTAAAGATCCGGCATTCACCCCTATCCTAATAGGGACACCATTATCTTTTGCCATCGAAACAACTTCTTTGATCTTTTCTTCTTTTCCAATATTGCCTGGATTAATCCTTATGCAATCAGCTTTTCCTTTAATTGCCTCTATAGCCATCATGTGATCAAAATGAATATCAGCAATTAGTGACAATGAAGTACTTTTCTTGATCTTCGCAAAAGCGATGGCAGATTCTCGATCTGGAACAGAAACCCTAACGAGATCGGCTCCACTATCTTCTAACTCTTTTATTTGCTTCAAAGTGCCCTGTATGTCGGTCGTTAGAGTATTTGTCATACTCTGTACTGATATAGGTGAATCTCCACCAATAAGGACATTGCCAACCTTAATTTGTCTAGACTTTCTTCTTTTTATATTATTATGGAAATTCACTGTATTTCTTGCAGGTAAAACTAAAATTATCTTGGTTCTCTTATTAGCCTAAGTTCATAAGTTAATATTTTATCATTAATTGCTATGAGAGCCTTGTTGTAGGCCTCCTATACCAAATCTAGATACAAAATTAAGCTAACCAAAGAGAGTAACACTAGAATACCAACAATGAGATCTCTATATAGATTGAAATAATTAGCAAAATGCTCAAAGTAACTTATGTCGTTTTTTTTATCTTGATCTGTATTCTCCGAAATAATGCTATCTTCATAAAGTTTAATTATGAAATCTGGATTCAAGTCTAACTTTTTAGAATAGGATCTTAGGAATCCCTTTATAAAGACCTCTCCTCCAGGAATTTCTTTAAATCTATCCTGTTCTAAGGCAAGTAAGTAGGATTCTCTTATCTTTAATTCATTAGAGAGCCTCTTGTAACGTAACCTTTTCTTCTTTCTGGCGATCGTTAAGATTTGTCCTACAGAATCTTTGGCATAACCAGACATAATTGAAGTTTACGGATTATTTAGAAAAGAAATAGCTTATTTCCCTTTCGGCTGATTCTTGAGAATCCGATCCATGAACTGCATTAGCATCTATAGAATCAGCAAAATCAGCACGCAAAGTACCTGGCTTAGCTTCTTTAGGGTTGGTATTGCCCATGACTTCTCTATACCGAGAAATAGCGTCTTCCCCTTCTAACACTTGAACCTGTATAGGTCCTGAAGTCATAAATTTAATAAGGTCAGCGAAGAATGGCTTTCCATCATGTTCTATATAAAAACCTTTAGCTTCTTTATCTGATAATTGAATTAATTTCTTAGAAACAATATTCAACCCTTCAGACTCTAGTCTTTCACAAATTTTTTTAGAATGACCTTTAGATACAGCATCAGGCTTAATAATTGAAAGTGTTTTTTCTAAAGCCATAGTTCTCCTTAGTTTCAAGAAAGCGCATTATACGTATAAATAATTTTTTTAGTTAATCTAACTCTTCTATCCATAGCATTTGGATAGCTTCCAAGATCTTTTCATTGCTTTTATTAGGATCGTCATTAAAACGATTCAGATTAATAACAAGGTCACGCAGATCAGTAAATAGGATGTACCTTGGGTCAATATCTGAATGCTTTTCAGATAAATCTATAGCAATTTCAGTTACATCCGTCCAAAGCATTTAATTATTTTCAGATACCATGTTAATTGTGTATTTTGGTAACTCTATTTCCAGTTCTTCTTTGTCTATAATAACTTGACAACTTAATCTAGATTCAGACTCTAAACCCCATGCTTTATCTAGCATGTCTTCTTCATCTTCTTTGGCCTCATTTAAAGACTGGAATCCTTCTCTTATGACAACATGGCACGTGGTGCATGCACAAGACAGTTCACAAGCATGTTCTATTTTAATTCCATTCTCTAAAAGCACCTCAGCTAATGTTTCTCCAGGTTCGGCCTGTATATTAGCCCCTTTAGGACATATTTCTTTATGGGGCTTGATTTTTATTAGGGTCATTGAGACTAGAGCTTAAATCTCTATCTCAAAACTTTCACCGCAACCGCATACAGCTTTTACATTAGGGTTAAGAAACCTTACTCCTTCATTAACGCCTTCTGTATAAAAATCTACCTTGGTTCCTTTTAAGAATTGAAAAGATTCTTTATCGATAAAAATAGAAACATCTTTAAATTCAAATATTAGATCACTGGATTCTTTTTCATGAACATAATCAAGTTCATAAGTATAACCAGAGCAGCCTGAAGCTTCTATAACAGAAAATCTAACCCCCAAACAGTCTTGGTTAGTGAGAGTGCTAGAAAAATGCTCTATAGCTGAATCAGATAAACTAAAGTTATTTGGATCAAATGTTTTTGGTACAGAAGAGTTCATTTTTTTATAACTTTGATTTGTAATCCTCTATTGCTTTATGGATGCTATCTTCTGCCAACACTGAACAGTGAATTTTTATAGGAGGTAAATCTAAAGCTTGAGCAATGTCCTTGTTTTTAATCTCACTTGCTTCTTCAATAGTTTTTCCTACAAGCATATCTACTAATTCACTAGAAGATGCTATTGCAGAACCGCATCCGTAGGTTTTAAACTTTACATCACTAATAACATGGCTATCATTTTCTGGTTTACATTTTATTTGTAACCTCATTACATCACCACAAGCAGGTGCCCCTACCATACCTGTTCCTATATCTAAATCAGAAGGATCCCACCTTCCAACACTGTTTTTCTCAGGTTCATTTAAAGTATTCTCAAATTTATCTATTACTTTCTTACTGTAGGCCATAATTTCCTCTGTATAATAATTCTAAGTTGCCATCCAATCTACTGAATCTAAATCTATCCCGTCCTTGTACATGTCCCATAAAGGAGAAAGTTTCCTTAATTTCTCGACAGAATCTCTAACTAGCTTGATGGTGTATTCTACTTCTTGTTCGTTTGTGAAACGACCAATCGCAAACCTTATAGAGCTATGGGCTAATTCATCCTTCAAGCCTAAAGCCCTAAGTACGTAAGAAGGCTCTAAACTTGCTGATGTACAAGCTGACCCTGAAGAAACCGCAATATCCTTTAACGCCATTATTAAAGACTCTCCTTCTATGTAGTTGAAGCTAACATTTAAGAAACCTGCTGCTCTTAATTCCTCATCTCCATTCAAATAAACTTCTTCAATATCCTTTATGCCATCCCACAACTTGTTCCTTAAAGATTCAATCCTTTTTCTATCTGCTTCCATATCAATTTTTGCAACTCTAAAAGCTTCACCCATACCAACTATCTGATGAGTAGCTAAAGTTCCTGATCTCATGCCTCTTTCGTGACCTCCACCATGTATTTGTGCTTTTAGTCTAACCCTAGGTTTTCTGCTTACATAAAGAGCCCCTATTCCCTTGGGACCATAAGTTTTATGCGCAGAAAATGACATCAAGTCAACATTTAAGGAAGATAGATTTATAGGGAGCTTCCCAGTACTTTGGGCGGCATCAACATGAAAAATAATACCCTTCTCCCTAGTAACATTTCCTAAGGACTCAATATCATTTATAACTCCAATTTCATTATTTAAGTGCATTAAGGAAACTAAAATAGTGTTATCAGTTATGGCTTTTAAAACCTTATTAACGGTTATGATGCCTTTCTTATTTGGTTCCAAGTATGTTACTTCAAAACCTTCTGTCTCAAGCTGTCTACAACTATCCAACACTGCCTTATGTTCGATCTTAGAGGTAATTATATGATTACCTTTTGCTTTATTGAATCTTGCAGAACCTTTTATTGCTAGATTGTCTGATTCAGTTGCTCCAGAAGTCCAAACAATCTCCCTTGGATCACAATTCACTAAATTAGCAACATTTTGTCTTGCTTGTTCAGTTGCCTCATCAGCTTTCCATCCGAAAGCATGAGATCTAGAAGCTGGATTACCAAAATTACCATCCATAGACAGACAATCTTGCATCTTTTCAATTACCCTCGGATCAACTGGAGTAGTTGAAGCATAATCTAAGTATATTGGTAGTTTCATTTTTCGCTAACCTGTAGCTATTAAAAAATTTTTATCTACTTCTGCACTGTTCATTTTTGAATTCAAAACATCTTTTAATGATTTATCCATTAGAAAAGTATTAATATTATCATTCAATTCAGTCCATAAATTATGAGCCATACACTTAGATCCCGCATTGCAAGTTCCTTCTCCAGAGCATTGTGTCGCGTCCATTCTTTTCTCTACAGCGCTTATAATTTCACCTATCATTATTTTTTCACTTGGTCTGGAGAGCTTAAAACCTCCCTTAGGTCCTCTAGATGCAGTCAATATGTCTGCTTTTCTTAGGTAATTAAAAATTTTTTCAAGATAAGGAGCTGGTATTGACTGTCTTTTGGCAACATCAGAGATTTTAGAAAATGAAGATTCATTTTCATTTAAAGCAAGATCTAAAACTGCCGTTACAGCATATTTTCCTTTTGTAGTAAGGTTCATAAACTTAATTATAGATTTCTGACTATTTTTGTCAAGAATATAGCTGCATATCTATTTATTAATAGGTACATGTACCTTTTAAATTAATCTTTTATAAGAAAATTTAGTATTTCCTTTAAAAACACTAGATAATAGATCAATTTTATGTACCATACACTTACTGGGGATATGAATATAGAAGCTGTATTATGAGCAATATGGATACTAGATATCTTTTTAAAAGGTACAATACTTGGTGGGTGAAGCTAGCCGTACCTAAGGTCTTAAGAGGCCAATTAGGATATGACCTCAGAAAATCTTTAAAGACGCACGACCTAAAAACAGCACAAGATCTTAGATGGGAGGTTGTAGACCAATTAAGGAAAAAAATTGACAGAGCTAAGGGCATAGGAGAAAACCAACAAGTAATTCCTATAGTAGAAGAATTTGTTCTGCCTACTGATACTACTAACCCCCAGTACTATCATAAAGTTGTTGATTGCCAACATGCCTGCCCTGCTCATACACCTGTTCCTGAATATATTAGGCAGATATCCCAAGGTAATTATAACGAAGCATATATGCTTAACTGGGAATCAAATGTTTTCCCAGGTATCTTAGGAAGAACTTGCGATAGACCTTGCGAGCCAGCTTGTAGAAGAACAAGAACTCACGAAAAGCCAGTTGCTATATGCAGATTAAAAAGAGTTACTTACGATTTTAAAGATGACATTGCAAATCTTATACCCAATTTAGAAACAAGTAACGGAAAAAAGATAGCACTTATAGGAGGTGGCCCAGCATCTTTAACAGTAGCAAGAGACCTGTCAATGATGGGATATGAATGTACTCTTTTTGAAAGAGATGGAAAGGCGGGTGGATTGATGAGAACAAATATTCCCTCTTTTAGATTACCAGAGAGAGTCTTAGATGAAGAGGTAAATCAAGTTTTACGTTTAGGAATCACTACTGTATTTAATTCAGAAATTAAAAGTATGACAAAACTTCTTGAAGAAGATTTCGATGCTATTTTCGTTGGCACAGGCGCTCCAAAAGGTAGAGATTTAGAGATTGAAGGCAGAGAAGAGGCAGATAAAAATATACACATAGGAATTGATTGGTTGACTAGTATTGCCTTTGAGCACACGACATCAATTGGAAGAAAAGTTCTTGTCTTAGGAGGAGGTAATACTGCAATGGATTGCTGTAGAACATCTATAAGACTCGGAGCAGAAGAAGTAAAAGTAACTGTTAGAAGCCCTTTTGACCAAATGAAGGCTTCTGAGTGGGAAATTGAAGACGCCATGGGGGAAGGCATACCTATTCATGACAATCATGTCCCAAAGAAATTTATTATTAGAGATGGAAAACTTGCAGGGATGGAATTTGAAAAAGTAGAAGCTATATTTGATGAAAATGGGAAAAGATCTTTAGTGCCTATCGGAGAAGACCCAATAATATTTGAATGTGATGATGTATTAATTGCTATAGGTCAGGATAATGCATTTGAATGGATAGAAAGAGATTGTGGAATAGATTTTGGTGAATGGGATATGCCTGTAATAGATAAGGTTACTTTCCAATCAACTAATCCTAAAGTTTTCTTTGGCGGTGATGCTGCATGGGGGCCAGAAAATATTATTTGGGCAGCAGCCCACGGCCATCAAGCGGCCATATCGATTGATAAATTCTGCAACAACAAAGATTTGTATGAGAGACCAGAACCATCAACCACACTTGTAAGTCAGAAGATGGGGGTCCATGAGTGGTCCTATGATAATAACATATCACAAGCGAAAAGATTTCTAGTCCCGCACGCTGATAAAAAAGAAGCATTAAAAGATCTTAAAATGGAGGTTGAACTTGGCTTTGATGAGAATATGGCACTAGAGGAAGCCCAAAGATGTTTAAACTGCGATGTACAAACAGTTTTTTCTGAAGATCTATGTATAGAGTGTGATGCTTGTGTTGATATTTGCCCTACAGATTGTATAAATTTTATTGGAAATGAATCTGAAGAAAATCTAAGAAACAACCTTAGGATCCCTGCATTAAATTTAAATCAAGAAATTTTAGTCTCAAAAGAACTAGAACAAACTTCTAGAGTTATGGTTAAAGATGAAGATGTTTGCCTTCATTGCGGTCTATGTGCTGAAAGATGTCCTACAGGTGCATGGGATATGCAAAATTTTCTTTATCAAGAAGCGAAGGTGTACTCATGAGCAAAATATCTTCAGTTAATGATTTTGTTATAAAGTTTGCTAATGTAAATGGGTCTGGATCTGCTAGCGCCAACCAAATGTTTGCTAAAGGAGTCTTTAGGTCAGGTATACCGGTAAGTCCTAAGAATATATTCCCTTCAAACATTCAAGGCTTACCTACTTGGTTTGAGGTAAGAATTAACGAGAAAGGCTACTTAGGTAGAAGAGAAGGAATTGACATTATTGTTGCAATGAACCCTCAGTCTTATGGACAAGATGTAGCTGAATTAAAGAAAGACGGCTATTTAATTTACGACTCTTCTTGGAGGAGAGACTTTGGAAGAGATGATATCAATATACTAGAAATACCTCTTACTGAGTTGTGCGTCCAAGAATTTACTAATCCTAAACAAAGATTATTATTTAAAAACCTAGGATATGTTGGGCTATTGGCATCAATTCTTGATATGGATAAAGAAATATACATTTCACTTATTCAAGAGCAATTTAAAGGTAAGGAAAAACTTATAGAACCAAACATCAAGGCCTTAGAAATTGGTTTTAATTATGCTGAAGAGAATTTTAAAGATTTTTGTGACATAAAAGTTCGAAAATCCAATAAAACAGAAGGTTTGATACTTACTAGCGGCAACGATGCAGCTGGATTAGGCTGTGTTTATGGGGGTGCAACATTTTGTGCTTGGTATCCAATCACACCATCCACGTCTCTTGCAGAATCTTTTAACAAATATTGTGAAAAGTTTAGAGTTGAAATAGGTACTGATAAAAATAAATTTGCGTTTATTCAAGCTGAAGACGAGCTAGCAGCTATGGGAATGACTATTGGAGCAAATTGGAATGGGGCTAGAGCTTTTACAGCTACTAGCGGCCCAGGAGTGTCGTTGATGAGTGAATTTATAGGCTTAGCCTATTTTGCAGAAGTACCAGCAGTTTTATTTAATGTTCAAAGAGGCGGTCCATCTACTGGGATGCCTACAAGAACACAACAGTCTGATATTCTTAGCTCTGCATATGCTTCTCATGGAGATACAAAACATATAATGCTGATCCCTTCAGATCCTAAAGAATGTTTTGATTTCGCAGTTCAAGCTTTTGATTTAGCTGAGAGATATCAAACACCAGTAATAGTTCTGTTAGATTTAGATTTAGGAATGAATGATTGGTCTGCGAAAGAATTTGAATGGAACGATTTAAAAGAGTATGACCGAGGAAAAGTTCTATCTAAACAAGAATTAGATGAAATAGAAGAATTTGGTAGATATTTAGATGTTGATGGTGATGGTATTCCCTACAGGACTTACCCAGGCACACACCCTCATAAAGGAGCATATTTCACAAGAGGAACTTCTCATGATGAATATGCAAGGTATACCGAAGATGGTGAAAAAAATGCTGAAATGCTTACAAGATTAACAAGAAAATTCCAAACTGCTTCCTCAACAGTACCTTCCCCTGTCTTTAATCAAGATGAGAGTTCAAGTTCGATAGGAGTTATTTATTTTGGGAGTACTGATTGCTCCATGCAAGAAGCCTTAGATCATTTAGAAGTTCAAAATATTGATGTAGATGCAATGAGAATTAGATCTTTCCCTTTTAACTTAGAGGTTTGGGAGTTTATCGAAGAACATGATCTATTATTCATAGTTGAGCAAAATAGAGATGGACAAATGCGAACCCTTTTAATGGCAGAAGGAGGAATTATCCCTGATAAATTAGTTTCGATTCTATGTTTTGACGGACAACCTATTACTGCTTCCTATATAACAAATAAGATAAATGCACATATTTCAGGCACGCCGTCTGTCGCTGCTTCATAAGGAAAAAGAATGACCTATATTGTAAAACCAAAGAATCATCATCCGTTATTAGAAAAAAATGAATTAGGTCTTACTAGGAGAGACTACGAAGGAGCTGTTTCTACTTTATGCGCAGGTTGCGGACATGATTCTATAAGCTCTGGCATAGTAGAGGCCTGTTTTCAGTTGAGCATAGAGTCTTACAAAGTAGCTAAATTATCAGGCATCGGATGCTCTTCAAAAGCACCGGCATACTTTCTTAATCAATCTCATGGATTTAACTCAGTTCATGGAAGAATGCCATCAATAGCCACCGGAGCAGCTATGGCTAACCATGAACTCCTGTACTTAGGTATATCAGGAGATGGAGATAGTGCTTCAATAGGAATAGGCCAATTTATTCATTGTGCCAGAAGACAACTTAATATGACTTATATTGTAGAGAATAATGGAACCTATGGATTAACTAAGGGTCAATTTTCAGCAACTAACGACCTTGAATCTAAAAGCAAATATGGCGAAGAGAATTTATTCCCTTCTATAGACCTTCCTTCTATGGCGATTCAGTTAGGTGCTAGTTTTGTAGCTAGAAGTTTTTCGGGAGATAAAGAACAATTAGTCCCCCTGCTTAAAGCTGCATTGTCTCATAAAGGCTTCTCTTTTCTAGATATAATCTCTCCGTGTGTTACTTTCAACAACCACAGTACCTCTACTAAAAGCTACGACTACATCAGAGAACACAATGATTCTCTTTCAAGGCCTGACTTTGTTCCTTTGGGTAAAGAAATCACTACAAACTATAGAGAAGGTTCTTCGATAGAAATCCCTTTACACGATGGTTCTTTGTTGTCTTTAGAAAAATTATCTGAAGAATATGATCCAAAAGATAAAATATCTGCGATCAAAAATATTCAAGAGTCACAAAGAGACAATAAAGTTCTTACAGGTCTATTGTATGTTGACCCTGATGCTAAAGACCTAAAAGATATACTCAATGTGTCTGATAAACCTTTGAATACAATGGGAGCTAAAGACTTATGTCCTGGTTCTGAGAAGTTAAATGAAATAAACTTAAGTTTAAGGTAGTCTTTTATATTACTCCCAAGCGTCTGGCCATAATCTGGTAAGATTCAACAACATCCCCGAGACCTTGTCGAAACCTATCTTTATCAAGTTTTTCTCTAGTCTCCACATCCCAAACTCTACAACCATCTGGGGTAAATTCATCACCAAGAAGTAGTTCACCTTTAAATGAACCGAATTCTAGCTTGTAATCAACTAATACCATCCCGGCATCAGAAAAGAGTTTCTTTAAAGCATCATTAACTTGGAAAGTTTTGGATTGCATTTGTTCAACTTCTTCAGTAGTAGCCCATCCAAAAGATCTTATATGATATTCATTAATCATTGGATCACCAAGGTCATCGTCTTTATAAAAGAACTCAAAGGTTGGAGGGTTAAGATCAATTCCTTCTTCTAATCCTAATCTTTTACAAATACTACCTGCAGCAATATTCCTAACAACACACTCAACCGGAACCATTTCTAGTCTCTTCACTAAACTATCAGTCTCAGATAAAAGCATCTCAAAGTGTGTTGCAATTCCTTCGTTTTCTAGGTACTCCATAATAAATGCATTAAATTTATTATTTATTGTTCCTTTACCTTTTAGGCTTTCTATCTTCTTGCCATCAAAAGCAGAGGTATCATCTCTATAATGCATTATCAAAAAATCTTCTTGATTTGATTCGTATAAAGACTTCGCTTTACCTGTTGTTATCAACTCTCCTTTTTCTATATTTTCCATAACATTATGATAACGACTGATTGATCTCTGATAACAGATCTCTTAAATATAATTGTGATTCTTCTTCATCTGAATCTATAGTGACCCAACACACATTATTATCCATCTCTTTTACTACTACCCTATAATTTCCTATATAAGATTTCCGCGATACTATGCTTCTAAAAAACCCTTTCTCTTCCTCTTTCGAAAAACCTACATAAAAAACTCCTTCGTCTCTATCCAAGTCATTGACCTTGATAAGAGCTTCCTTCAGAGCTCTGTCTACAGCAGCCCAAGCCCTTGAGTATTCTAAATTTAACTCTATATAGCTTGATTTATTATTTGTTTGTTTTAATACTGCTTTCTGACCGTAATTAAGGTTCAGAGCCACTAGAGAAGTTCCACCTGTAGAAGGAGTTGAAGCGAAGTAATCCAGTACAGATCTCAAAATGTTTTCTTCTAGGTTCCCTTCTCCTTCTAGTCTTATCCAGTCATTATCTTGTTGAGTAATATGAGATACAAAGATTTCAGAACTAGCCTGTCTAATACCGTGTTCAATTTTCATTACTAGTTTTGATTCAATCCCTTGGATACTTATAGATTCACTCTCTATATGACCAGTATTAGGGTCGCTAGCACCTAATCCGTATTGACTAGAAACCCAAAAATCTTTCATTATAGGCCAGGCACTGCTTGGAAGAGTTTCTACATATACCCATCTTAACTCTCCAAGTTTATGCATCCTAACCTCATTAGAGGTACCAGAAGAGAATATTTGTTGAGGCATAGGAACTTCATAAGTTTCTCCTACTTTCTCAGGATTTAAAGTATTAATGGGGTAATAATCAACAATGGGCTTTGATTGCTGTCCTTCCGGGAGAACAAGAGCTGCTGTTTGTTTTTCTTTAAGATAGTCATTTCCATGATCAGTTAACAAATAACTACAAGATAAAAGAGTTATCATTAATGGCAAAACAACTAGTAATTTGAGTAATAATTTCATTTAATTCAATAGACTTAATTTTTTTAATATAAGTTCAGTTTCAGAATAATATTTTTCACTAAATTTAGTTAAAGGAAGTCTTGTTCCTTCTGGGATCCTTCCTAATCTGTTCAGAATCCATTTTACAGGAATAGGATTTGATTCAATGAATAAAATGGAATTTAGTTCATTCAATTTCTTATCTAATTCTAATGCCCTTTCTTTATTTCCTTCTAAAGCTTTCTTACAAATATCAGATATTATAGAAGGCACAACGTTAGCAGACACGGAAATGGTTCCAGAACCTCCATTGATAATAAATTCAGTAGCGGTAGGATCATCACCTGAATACAGAAGAAATTCCTGATCCAAATATATAGAGACCAACCCTTCAAGCGTTTCAGTAAGCCTACTTAAGTCACCAGTAGCATCTTTCAATCCTATAATATTTTTATGAGTAGCTAATCGTATTACTGTTTCTGTCTGTAAATCACAACCTGTTCTCGACGGTACGTTGTATAAAATCTGAGGAATTTCTACTTCATCAGCTATAAAAGAATAGTGCCTATAAAGGCCTTCTTGAGTTGGACGATTGTAATAAGGTGTTACCAGCAAAGCTGCATCGGCACCTGCCTCCTTGGCAGAATTAGTTAAATATACAGCTTCTTTCGTTGAATTGGCACCAGTCCCAGCAATTATCTTTATTCTGTTTTCGGCAATGTCTACAGCTCTTTGTATCAACTGAACATGCTCAGCCACATCCAGTGTGGCAGATTCACCAGTAGTTCCTACTATAACTAAACCAGATGAATTAGAGGAGATATGCCATTCAATTAAATCTTTCAAATGCGACCAGGCAATGCTACCGTCAGCATCCATAGGGGTTACTAATGCAACTATTGAACCTTTTAAATTAAACATTGCTTTTGCAGATGATAAAATATAAAACCATTATAAATTGATTCTATAGGAGGATATATGCCTGCACCAAAAATAAATAATAAAGCCCCTACCTTTAGAGGCGACTGCACAGGTAATAAAGAAGTAAACCTCTCTGAACTTAAAGGTAAGAATATAGTTTTATATTTCTACCCTAAAGATAGCACCCCTGGGTGTACTACAGAAGGAAAGGATTTTAGGGACCTAAAAGGGCAATTTACCAGAGCCAATGCCGTTATTTTTGGAATATCTAGGGAATCGATAAAATCTCATGAAAACTTCAAATTAAAAGAAAAATTTAACTTCGATCTTATCTCAGACCCTAACGAAGTTATTTGTAATAAATATGACGTTATAAAAGAAAAAAGTATGTATGGTAGAAAATACATGGGAATAGAAAGAAGCACATTTCTTATAGACTCTAATGGAAAACTAGCCAAGGAATGGAGAAAAGTAAAAGTTACTGGCCACGCCAAGGAAGTTCTTGAGGCAACTAAAATTCTATAAAAATTAATTTGGTTTAGGCTCAGGCCAAGAATTAATTATGGCTTTGATAAATGTAGCAAGAGGAATTGCAAAGAAAAGCCCCCAAAATCCCCATATTCCACCAAAGAATAGTACTGCGATAATAATAATCACAGGATGAAGGTTATTTCTATTTGAAAATAATACCGGAACTAAAACATTTCCATCTAACATTTGGATAACTAAATACAACCCAACAAGCCAATAAAAATTCTCAGAAAGACCCCACTCATATAGCCCTATCAAGATCACTGGAATCGTTACTAGAATAGCTCCAAATATAGGTATGATGACTGATAAACCCACCAAGATTGCTACCAATACTGCATAAGGTAAACCTAAAATGGCAAAAACTATATAAGAGACCGAAGCTACTATCAGCATCTCAATAAACTTACCTGTTACATAATTAAATAACTGTCCATTCATCTCAGTAAAGACAGACTTCATAAAGCCATTCTCTTTAGGTAAAAAGGAAGCAGCTAATGGCAAAAGTTCTTCTTTGTCTTTTAAAAAGAAAAATACCATTAAAGGGATCATAATTGCATACAAAATAGCATTGAACATAACACTAACTGTTCCTGCTAATTGACCAAGGGCAGAAGATAATAAATTATTCAATTGGTTACTGAGATTAGAAAAAATTATCTCCACATCTTCTTCTGAAAAGTAATCGCCCATATTTGAGAGATTTTCCTGGAAAGAGTTAACAATAGAAGGAAGGTTTTGTAATAAATTATTTATTTGAGAGCCGATTGACGGAAGTGCAGTAAATAAACTTAAATAGAAACCAAAAAAAACTACCAAAGTAATAGATAAAGAAATTCTTTTAGATAGATTTATATTCATTAAAGCAGTCATCAAGCCATTAAGTAAAAAAGCGATAACTAAACTTATAATTACAGGTAAAAGTATATCTCCAAATAACAGAATAAATAAAAAAGAAGCTACAAGTAAAATAGCAAAATAAACAGACTCTTCGTTCGAAAAGAATCTATTAAGAAAATTTTTTACAAAATTCTGCATTTTTTTCTAAATTAAAGAACTCTTGTACCTAAAATAAGTCTAAAGAAAGTAATTAATATATAGTATTGGATATTATAAAAGAAAATAGCATGAGTCGCCTTAATATCTCTATTCTCAGCATCATAACAGTATTCTTATTTACTTTTGAAGTCTTTGCCGAGGAAGAGAAACTGCCTATATTAGGCGATGCTTCTTCTTCAGCTATATCTATAGCTTCAGAATACAATCTAGGAAGACTATATATGGCCCAGTTAAGAAGAAATATCCCTGGCTATGCAGATCCTGTTACTCAAGACTATGTAGAACACTTAGTTTATAGACTTTCGGAATACAGCGAACTTAAAGACAGAAGACTAGAAATATTATTAATTGACGATAAGGCGGTTAACGCTTTTGCAGCTCCTGGCGGGGTAATAGGAATAAATGGAGGGTTAATATTTCATTCGAGTACTGAAGGTCAACTTTCATCTGTACTTTCACATGAGCTGGCTCATCTAAGTCAAAGGCACTTCGCTAGAAGCCTTCAGAGACAAAAGGATAGAAGTTTAGCAAACTCATTAATGGTATTGGCCAGTGTAGCTCTAGCAAGTGCAACCAGTAATCCTGAGGCTCTTCTTGCTGGTCAACAAGCAATAACTCAGCAAAATCTCTCTTTTAGTAGAGGTGATGAACAAGAAGCAGACAGAATAGGATTCAGAAATCTAGTTTCTGCTGGGTTTGACCCTTTTAGTATGTCTTATATGTTTGAAAAATTACAATCTTTAAGCAGGTTATCTGGGTCAAATGAACTTGAATTTTTAAGATCTCATCCACTTACAAAAAAAAGAATATCAGATGCTCAGTCTAGAGCCAGAGAAATAAAAGGTTCGAACTATAGAAACACCCTAGAATACGATTTAATAAGACAAAGGTTAATCGTTCATTTCTCAAGACTACCCAGGCAAGCTATTTCAAAACTTAATCAAGATTTAAGAAGAGCAAAGTCGAATCGCCAAGAATTAGTTGCTGAGTATGGTCTGGCTTTAGCACACGCAAAGAATAATAATCATGTGGAAGCTTTAGAATATGCAAGAGAAGCTATGGGTAAAGACAAGGAAAACATAATACTCCAAACAGCTCTATTAGAAGTTCATATAGCTGCAGAGAACTTCTTTGAAGCGGAAGCGCTTGTAACCTCACTCTTGCAAACAAACCCTAAAAACTATCCACTTACTATGCTTTATAACAAAATACTCATGAATAAAGGAGATTATGAAAAAGCTGAAGACATATTAAGACAATTAACTTTAATAAGGCCTTATGATCCTGAAGTTTGGTATTGGTTAGCAGAAGTTCAAGGACTAGAAAGAAATATTATCGGGCTTCACTTATCTAGAGCAGAATACTTCTTCTTAACCGGATCCTATGAAACCTCTATAAAACATTTAAGGATGGCACTGGACTTAGCAGGAAATAACTTTCAATTAACAGAAACTATCTATAACAAAATTGAAAGGTCTCATAAATCAATTGAGTCTCTTAAATCTTTTTAACCCGGAGGCCAAGTAAATTCTCTTCCTGCAATAAGATGGATATGCAGATGAAAAACTGTCTGTTGCGCACCTGATCCGTTATTTACTACTAGCCTGAACGCATCCTCTACCCCCAAATCCCTTGCGACTTCCCCTGCTACTAGCATTAGATGTCCAAGAACATCCTGATCAGACTTTTTTGCATCTGAAACTTTTTCTATCTGGCTCTTCGGGATAATTAGAACATGTATCGGAGCAACAGGATTTATATCTTTGAAAACCAAGCAATTATCATCTTCGTAGATTATTTCTGCCGGGATCTCTCTATCTATTATTTTTTTAAATAAAGTATCGGACATTTTAAAGCTCTTTTGACTCGTCATACGAAAGGACTTGCCCGGATACAGGATTAGGATCTCCTGTAAGAGTTACTTTATAACCATCTACGGTGGATAATTCTTTAATTCCGTCTATATGCATAGATTTATCTTTAAATTCCTTCAGATTTTGAGCCTTTTTCTTAGCATCTTTAGCGTCCTCAGCTGCTACAAAGTGATTAAGGTGAATTTCATATATTCCCTCGCCAACTGATTTATCATAATAACCAACATGAACCATAAACAGCTTCATCTAACTCTCTCCCTTTTAAGTTAACTTAATATCCAATATTCCCAATATATAGAAATATACCCAATAAACAATCGCAGTAATTATAAGAGAGAACAATATAGAGGAATAAAATCCTGTTTTTGATCCAAGCAATAAAGGTAAGGCAACAAAGAAAGTTAATGAAGGAGGAATCATTATTAAGATATTGGTAGATAAATTTCTTATATTCTCTAAATCCTTGGTATCAATATATATCCATATAATCGCAAGCAATGAAGTGAGAGGTATGGAAGCTAAAATCCCTGCGACTATAGAAGATCTTCTAGATATTTCAGACACTGCAACCACTATTAAGGCAGTTAATAAAATTTTTATAGTTACGTACATGTAAAAGTTATTTGTTAATTCAACAACAGAGGTTAATTAATTCATATCTTAGATATAACCATACCTAGATAAGTTCCTAATAAACACATGAAAACTGACGAGAAAACATAAATTACAGCTAGTGTGGTATTACCAGAACTCAATAAATCGAGAGTTTCTTTCGAAAAAGCAGAGAAAGTAGTAAAAGATCCTAAAAAACCTATTAATAATAAGGGGTTATAGATTTCTTCATATTTAGGATCTAGGTTATTAATTAACAAACCTAAGATAAAGCAACCTATAAAATTTACACTTAATATACCTATTGATAAATGCCCTATAACAATCTTATTAAACACTGACGAGATGTAATACCTTGAAACTGCGCCTAAAGATCCACCCAGACATATTAATAGAATTTTCATTTGATGGTGGTGGGCCGTCTGCGACTCGAACGCAGGACCAATTCGTTAAAAGCGAACTGCTCTACCGACTGAGCTAACGGCCCGAAAAAAAAAGCGTATATTAAATGTTTAATCAATTAAATTCGACTGTTCTTTAACAATTAATAAAGATTTTTTTGATAACTGAGCTGCTCCTGAGTCAGGAAAATTTAAAATAACTGACTCGAAGTAAGAGTTAGCTTTTTCTAACTCAGATTCTAATCTAAATATTTCACCAAGCTTGTAAGCAGAATCTGCTGATCTGGGATGATAAGGAAACTGTTGTACCACCTCTGAATAGCTTAATTTAGCATCCTCATATAACTCTTGAGCTAAAAATAATTCCCCTGACCAAAAGTAAGAATCCGCAGAGAAACTTCCCTCCGGATAAGAAATTATTATATTTGAAAATACCTCTAATGCTTCTGCATATCTTGAAGCCTCAAACAACTCTAAAGCTGATTTATAGAGAAGTTTTTCCTCATCTACAGTATCGATCAACTCATCAACCTTTGCTGATTCTTCTATTAAATTATTATTAAGATTTGTCAGTTCAAGAATTCTGGAATCTAAATCCATATATCTTTGCTGTTGAAGCTCTAAAGACCTTTCTAATAATATTGAGTTTTCTTCAAGTAGGTTTCTAAGTTCAGCAAGCTCTACTTCCAGCGCTGTTATTTTCTGATATAACAAATTAATCCTTTCTTCACTCTCTTCCGCATTCAGAGCAAAAGTAAAAGTTAAAGAAATTAGAAAAATCTGGAAGAACTTCTTCAAAGTACCAATCTAAAAAGTTTTAATCAGAGCCCTTCTATTTTTAGACCAAGACTTTTCATTCGATCCTGAGGAAGCAGGTTTTTCTTCTCCGTAACTTACTGTTGTAATCTTAGAAGAAGAGACGCCGTTTATAACTAATAATTCTGAAACAATCTTAGCCCTCTTTTCTCCTAGAGCAAGATTGTATTCTCTTGTTCCTCTTTCATCACAATGACCTTCTATTCTTACGCTTAGATCATTCTTATTAATAATTCCAGCCATGTTTCTAATTTTTGCTCTACCTGCAGAATTAATGTCAGCTTTATCGTATTCAAAATACAAAATATTGTTAGATTTAATACCTTGATCTGAAAACACACTTGATGAAGAAGCAGAAATAGCCGTTGTATCATTTGTCCTTTCTGTTGAGACAGTACTACAGGCAGCTACGACAATTGAAAAGGTAAATAAGATAATTTTGTTAGTTAAAGTCATTTTAATCTCCTCAGTTTATTATACTTTATTTTACTATTAATCTTGCAAAGGAGACCAAGAGGGCTCTCTAGCTTCACCTCTCAAAGACGGGAGAATAAACTTTGTCCTTCCATTTATTGTTATTCCTGCAAGAACATCTTTATCAGAACTCTTAGTTGCATAAATAATGACATTACCATTTGGCGAAACCGTAGGTGATTCATCTAAGTAAGTATCTGTTAGTATTTGTATCTTCCCAGACTTTAAATTTTGAATAGCTATATGAAAAACCCCATTTCTCCGATGAACAAAAGCTATATTCTTGCCATCGGGCAAGTATCTTGGCCTTGCATTGTAGCTACCTTCAAATGTCTTTCTCTTTATTCTATTTGTTCTAAGATTAACTTCGTATATCTGAGGAGAACCGGCCCTGTTAGAGGTAAATACTAAAGATTTACCGTTTGGTGACCAATCAGGCTCAGTATCTATTCCAAAATGATCTGTTACCTGTTTCCAGGTATTTTTCTTTAGGTCATATAGGTAAATATTTGGATTACCGTCTCTTGATAAAACTGCGGCGAGCTTATCCCCTCTAGGTGACCAATTTGGTGAGCTATTTATTCCAGTTTCTAATTTCAAGCCTCTTCTTTTGGCTGTAGGAATCTCTTGGATAAATATTCTAGAAGTACCTTCTTCAAAAGAAACATAGGCCAACCTATCTCCTTTAGGAGACCAACTTGGAGACATTAAAGGCTGAGAGGAACTAAACAAGATAGTATCATTAAACCCATCAATATCAGAAATACGTAAATTATAATTCTTATCTAACGAAGAGGGCTTATCGATATAAGCAAGTCTAGTAGAAAAAATACCGCTTATTCCCTTTACCTTAGAATAAATCTTATCGCTTATATTATGAGAAATTTTTCTAATAGATTTTATAGAGCCGTGTATATTTGCTCTGTGGATAGCCTTCTCCCTGATAACATCAAAGATAATATAAGAGATAACTATCTCTTCACTCTGCTCTATTCTATTTGCTTCACCTATAACAAGAAAATCAACACCTAATAATCTCCAATCTCTAAAAAATACTTCTTCTTCATTGTAGGGCAGGCTTAACATTCCATTTGGTTCTAAAACGTTGAATTCTCCAAATGATTCAAGGTCTTGTTTCATTACCTCATGAAAATAATGCTTCTGAGGTAGGTCTATATTCCACTTGATAGGAACCAAAGCTATCTTAATTGGGTCTTCAATACCTTCTGTAATTTCTATTCTTAATTGAGAATGTAGAGCATGAGAAGATATTAAAAAAAAGAATATTAGTAAGTATCTAAATCTATTCATTGATGAATTTATTCAGGATTGAATACTAATATAAATTGCCTAAATTGTTTTTCAAATAAACTTGATGGCATTTGTAGGTTTTCAAAGGTCCCTACCTTACTTATAGCCCTTAAAGCAGAATCATCAAAGATTTGATTACCACTGGTTTTTAAAATCTTTGCATTAATTATTTCTCCGGTAGGAACCAAAGTTAACCTAATTTCAACTTTTAGGTCAGAACTTAACTGCGATGGCTTCCTCCATTGAGAAATAATTTGTTTCTTAATGATAAATGAGTATTTACTAATTTCAGTCTGATAGGATTCATCTATCTCAATTATAGATGGCTTTTCTAGAGCCTCGTTTATTTCTCTAATAGCAATAGAAGGTTCTGA
>Ga0163108_10000103_pt1 | contig 58923 bp, 47 predicted proteins | sample Fk1155metaG_FD_109644 | JGI IMG/M metagenome (GOLD analysis project Ga0163108, IMG submission 109644) | Marine microbial communities from the Central Pacific Ocean - Fk160115 155m metaG | ecosystem: Environmental > Aquatic > Marine > Oceanic > Photic zone | place: The Central Pacific Ocean...
GGTCCACAAGGACCAGCTGGAAATGATGGTGCAGCAGGAGCAACCGGTCCACAAGGACCAGCTGGAAATGATGGTGCAGCAGGAGCAACCGGTCCACAGGGTCCGGCAGGAAATGATGGTGCAGCAGGAGCAACCGGTCCACAAGGACCAGCGGGAAATGATGGTGCAGTCGGGGCAACCGGACCACAAGGTCCGGCAGGAAATGATGGTGCAGCAGGGGCAACCGGTCCACAAGGACCGGCAGGAAATGATGGTGCAGTCGGGGCAACCGGTCCACAAGGACCGGTAGGAAATGATGGTGCAGTTGGGGCAACCGGTCCACAAGGTCCGGCAGGTACATTCAGTGTGCTTGGCACAACCGGACAGACAATTTATCATGATGGCACAGATTGGGTAAACACCTCTAATCTCTCTAACAATGGAGTAACAGTTAGTACTGATGCCGACGTCCTTATTAATAATGTTACCATAGGCCGTGGGGGTAATAACATAGCTACCAATACCGCAAGTGGAAACAATGCTCTTACCTCCAACACAACGGGGAATAGCAACACCGCGAATGGATATGAGTCGCTTTACTCCAACACAACGGGGTATTTCAACACCGCGAATGGATATCAGGCCCTTTACAACAACACAACGGGGAATAGCAACACCGCGAATGGCTACTGGGCCCTTTACAACAATACAACGGGGAATAACAACACCGCGAATGGTAAATTTGCCCTTTACTTAAACACAACAGGGGGTCAGAACACCGCAAATGGAATCTCTGCCCTTGCTCAAAACACAACGGGGAATAACAACACAGCGAATGGAACTCAGGCCCTTCAAGCCAACACCACGGGGGATTACAACACCGCGAATGGTAGTTTGGCCCTTTTCTACAACACAACGGGGAATAACAACACCGCGAATGGATATAATGCCCTTTCCTTTAACGAAACGGGGAAATGCAACACCGCGAATGGTACTGAGGCCCTTCGCTTTAGCACCACGGGGGATAACAACACCGCGAATGGATATCGGGCCCTTTACAAGAACACACACAACGCGGATAACAACACCGCGAATGGATATCAGGCCCTTTACAACAACACATTCGGGGAAAAGAACACCGCGAATGGTAGCTCGGCCCTTTACTCCAACACAACGGGGGATGACAACACCGCGAATGGATTTAATGCCCTTTACAACAACACAACGGGGTCTAGCAACACCGCGAATGGAAATCATGCCCTTTACTCCAACACCACGGGAGTTTTCAACACCGCGAATGGTTACTGGGCCCTTTTCTCCAACACAACGGGGTCTTACAACACCGCGAATGGATATAGAGCTCTTAACTCCAACACCACAGGGTATAACAATACCGCAAGTGGATATGAGGACCTTCGCTGGAACACAACGGGGTCTAACAACACCGCGAATGGATATCAGGCCCTTTACAACAACACAACGGGGGGTTACAACACCGCGAATGGAAGCTTTGCCCTTTACTTAAACACAACGGGGGATAACAACACCGCAAATGGATATGGGGCCCTTTTATCCAACACAACGGGGCTTGATAACACCGCGATTGGTTTCTCGGCCCTTACATACAACACCACGGGGTATAACAACACCGCAAATGGAAAAGATGCCCTTTACTTCAACGAGACAGGGCATAATAACACCGCGATTGGTTTCTCGGCCCTTTACAACAACACAACGGGGCGTTACAACAACGCGATTGGAAATAATGCCCTTTACAACAATACAACGGGGTCTTGGAACACCGCAAGTGGAAACGGTGCCCTTTACACCAACACAACGGGGCAATGCAACACCGCGAATGGACTTCATGCCCTTTACTCCAACACAACGGGGAATTACAACATCGCAAGTGGATATAGAGCCCTTTACTCCAACACAACGGGGTATTTCAACACCGCGAATGGATATAGAGCTCTTTTCTTCAACACCACAGGGTATAACAATACCGCGAATGGATATCAGGCCCTTTTCTACAACACAACGGGGGATAACAACACCGCGAATGGTAGCTCGGTCCTTTCCTACAACACAACGGGGGGTTACAACACCGCAAGTGGAATCTCTGCCCTTTACTCCAACACAACGGGGTCTTACAACACCGCGAATGGATATAATGCTCTTTACTCCAACACCACAGGGTATAACAATACCGCTAATGGTTACTCGGCCAACAGTATTGGAAATTCATATAGCAACTCAACCGGCCTTGGATACAATGCTGACAACACTGCCAGTAATACGGTACATGTAGGCAATACCTCTGTAACCAGTATAAAGGGCCAAGTGGGTTTTACCACCTATAGCGACAAACGCTTTAAGACCGATGTTCGCAAGGATGAGGTAAAAGGCCTTGAGTTTATCACTGCCCTTGAGCCAGTTACCTACAACTACGACATAGATGCCCAAGCCACATGGAAAGAGCAGAACTATGGAGAGAAGGACACCGCTCAATGGGAAGGCAAGTATGATATAGAGAAGATTCGTTTCTCAGGATTCCTGGCGCAAGATGTGGAGGCCCTTGCCAATAAAATAGGCTACAGCTTCAGCGGAGTGGATGCCCCCAAGAACGACAAGGACGTCTATGGCCTTCGCTATGCTGAGTTCGTTGTGCCTTTGGTAAAAGCCGTGCAAGAGCAGCAAGATATGATTGAGAACCAAAATCTTATGATTGAGAACCAAAATCTCTTGATAAAACAGCTTCAAAAAGAAGTAGAAGCAGTCAAACGTGATAAATAATTAAATAAAAACTAATAGCATGAATTCAATTTTAGATCGAAACCTATTTTTTGTAAATCGAGATGAATATTTTTAACAAAGAAAGTATTGTGAAATTTTCTGTACAATACCATTTTAGTGGTAATTTGTTTGATATATTTTTATTTTTTAATTCAAAAAAGGATCTATAATTTTTAAATTTGCTTTATCTATTTCTGTTATATGGATAATAAAAATCATTTCTCTTACTGTATTGATGTGTTAAATCTTCAAAGATTAATGACAAGAGAAGTGAAAATAAGAGATCTTGGTATCGGAGGAAACAATCCTATTCGCTTGCAGTCAATGACTACCACAAACACGATGGATACTTTATCTAGTGTTGAGCAAAGTATTAGAATGGAAGAAGCGGGCTCTGAGTTAATTAGATTGACAGCTCCAAGTAAGAAAGAAGCCGAAAACTTATATTTTATTCATAAACAATTAAGAGATAAAGGCTACAAAAGCCCTCTTGTTGCCGATATTCATTTCACTCCTAATGCCGCTGAAATAGCAGCGAAATATGTAGAGAAAATTCGAATTAATCCAGGCAACTATGCGGATAAAAAAAGATTTAAAGAAATTGAATATTCCAATGAAAGTTACCAAGAAGAATTAAACAGAATAGAATTAAAATTCACTCCTCTTGTACTTCTTTGTAAAAAAGAAAAAAAAGCAATGCGGATCGGAACCAATCACGGCTCCCTTTCGGATAGAATATTAAGCAGGTATGGAGATACACCAGAGGGAATGGTTGAGTCTGCTATGGAGTTTATTCGTATTTGTGAAAAGAACAGTTTTTTTGATCTGGTCATTTCCATGAAAGCAAGTAATGCATTGGTCATGGTTCAAGCCTATCGATTGCTGTGTGCTACAATGATTAAAAATCAAAGTATTTATCCTCTTCATTTAGGAGTAACAGAGGCTGGTGATGGCGAAGATGGAAGAATAAAGTCTGCTGTTGGAATAGGAGCTCTTTTAGCTGATGGCTTAGGTGATACAATTAGAGTTTCGCTTACCGAAGAACCCGAAAATGAAATCCCTGTTGCTAGAAAACTTGCTGAAAAATATCAAAGAACAACTGTTTTTTCTGAAGTTTCACCGCTTGAATTACCATATAATCCTTATCAATACAAAAGAAGACATTCCAATTTAATCAAAAACATAGGGTATTCAAATGTGCCGGTAGTAATTGCAGATTTATCAGAAAAGAAAACAATTTCGCCAGCTAATTTTTTTGGTTTTGGTTATGCATATTCCATAGAACAGGATAAATGGAGCATAAGTGATGCAGCGGCAGATTATGTTTATATTGGAAAAACCCTTTTGCATTTTGAAAGTCCAGGAGCGCTTGGTGTTATTTGTGATTATCAAACATGGGATGAAAACTATCAAACAAAGACAGGTTTTTATCCAATTATTTCTAATGAGCACTTAGACAATTTTGATGAAAAACAAAAAGCATTTTTATTTCACGATGTGGACAATGATTTGCCAGCGAACCTTTCATTATATGAAAAGATAGTTCTTGTTATTCGTTCTAATAAAAAAAATGTAACACAGGATTTTAGAAAAGTTTTTATAGATCTTCTAAAAATGAAGATTAATAATCCGGTTGTTTTAAATATAAGAGAGAATAGTTCAGACCTTGAGTATTTTCAGCTATCTGTTTCAAGCGATGCGGGCTCTTTGTTGATTGATGGTTTTGGAGATGGAGTGTGGATTCAGGGGAATCAGTCATTAATGGAAATAAATTCCACATCTTTTGGTGTTTTACAGGCAACAAGAACAAGAATTTCCAAAACTGAATATATTTCCTGTCCATCTTGTGGAAGAACTTTGTTTGATTTGCAAGACACCACGGCCAAAATAAGAAATAAAACCACTCATCTAAAGGGATTAAAAATCGGAATAATGGGCTGCATTGTTAATGGTCCTGGAGAAATGGCAGATGCCGATTATGGCTATGTCGGAACTGGCCCTGGAAGAATAAATCTTTATAAAGAAAAAAAAGTGGTTAGAAAAAATGTTTTGGAGTCTGAGGCGGTAGAAGCTTTAATTGAACTGATAAAAGAAAATGGAGATTGGGTAGAACCATCTTCTGATTAATCTTGTCTATTTGTAATTTATAATCAATAGAGTTTTTTAGTTTTGTAAAAAATAGGATATGTACGGAAAAATTAAAGAAGACTTAACCAATGAATTGGCATCTATAGATAACGCTGGTTTATTCAAAAAAGAAAGAATAATAACGTCTCCGCAGGGAGCTAATGTGGATGTGAATAGCGGAGAAAACGTGGTGATTATGTGCGCAAATAATTACCTAGGATTGTCTTCTAATCCTGACATTATTCAGGCAGCCAAAGATTCCCTTGACACACATGGGTTTGGGATGTCTTCTGTAAGATTTATATGTGGCACACAGGATATTCATAAAACCTTAGAGGATAGAATTTCTCAATATTATGGAACAGAGGATACTATTTTGTATGCAGCATGCTTTGATGCAAATGGAGGAGTTTTTGAACCATTGTTTACAAAAGAAGATGCAATAATTTCAGATGCTTTAAATCACGCTTCAATCATTGATGGAGTTAGATTATGTAAGGCGCATCGATATCGATATGCGCATTCTGACATGGAAGATTTAGAGCAGCAGTTAATCCAGGCACAGGCACAACGTTATCGAATAATTGTTACCGACGGTGTTTTTTCAATGGATGGGGACATAGCAAAAATGGACCAGATCTGTGATTTAGCTGATAAATATGATGCGTTAGTTATGACCGATGAGTGTCATTCTGCTGGTTTTATTGGTAAAACAGGAAGAGGAGTTCCTGAATATTGTGGTGTTTTGGATCGTGTGGATATTATTACCGGAACTCTTGGAAAAGCTTTAGGAGGAGCAATGGGAGGATATACAACGGGAAAAAAAGAAATCATTGAAATGTTAAGACAACGATCTAGACCATATTTGTTTTCAAACTCCCTAGCACCTTCAATTGTTGGCGCTGCTATTAAAGTCTTTGACTTATTAAGTTCGAGTACAGAATTACGTGATAAACTCGAAGCAAACACCAATTATTTTAAAGAAAAAATTATTGCAGCGGGTTTTGATATTAAGCCAGGAGATTCTCCAATTGTTCCTATTATGTTATATGATGCAGCCCTTTCTCAGAAATTTGCAGACCTTTTATTAAATGAAGGAGTTTATGCAATAGGTTTCTTCTATCCAGTAGTTCCAAAAGAACAGGCGAGAATAAGAACACAGATTTCAGCCGCTCACACTAAAGAAGACCTTGATAAGGCTATTAATGCTTTTATTAAAGTTGGTAAAGAATTGTCTGTTATTTAATTAAGATTTATCAAATAGTACTTTTTATCTTCAGATTCAACTTTCTGTATAACCATACTTTAAAGTTAAAGGTTAATAGGTATAAAGAAGGAATGATAACCAGGGTTAAAAAGGTCGCAAATGTTAATCCATAAATGATAGTCCAGGACATAGGACCAAAAAACATGTTGTTATCTCCACCAATAAATATTTGTGCATCATAGCTTTGAAAAAAGCTAAAAAAGTTGATGTTAAATCCAATTGCCAATGGAATAAGTCCAAGAATTGTTGTTATTGCTGTAAGTAAAACAGGCCTTAATCTAGTTTTACCTCCTTCAACAGCTGTTTCAATTAAATCTTTTGCCGGCAGAATATCATATTCTCCAAGATTAAGTTCCTCCCTTCTTCTTTTTCGAAGTTGATTGGTGTAATCAATTAATACAATGGCATTGTTTACCACAACACCAGCGAGTGAGATAATTCCAATCATCGTCATAATAATAACAAAGTTCTGTTGTGAAATCACCAATCCAAGTAAAACTCCAATTAAGGACAAAAGAACAGATAGCATAATAACTCCGGGAGCAGAAAATGAATTAAACTGAGAGACAATGATTAATAAAACTAAAAATACAGCAATCATCAGGGCTTTAGAAAGAAAAGCCATTTCTTTTTGTTGTTCTTCTTGTTGTCCTGCAAATCGATATGAAATTCCCTTAGGGAGACCAAGTTCTTTTTCATATTTGTTTAAATGCGTTTTTAATTTACCTACGACTTCATTTGCATTGAATCCTTCTGTGAGATTAGAGGTGATCGAAACAACCGGAATTTGATCTTTTCTTATTACTGCCGTATAAGAAGAAATTTCTTCTGGATTTTCGATTACAGATCGAACAGGAATATTCATTAGTTTTCCTTTGTTGTTTCTAAAGATTAACCTTTGGTCAAGCAATGCATCTATATTGTCTCTATTTTTTTTGTTAAAACGAACAACAATGTCGTAAGATTCATCTCCTTTTGTATACGTGGTTATCTCTTGACCAAGAATCGCTTTTCTTAAAGCCATAGCAACTTGATATGTTGAGGCATTTAATTTCCTCACTTGATCTCTGTCAACCCGGATTGGAATTTCTGGTCTACTAGTCTCAACATTTAATTTTAACTTTTCAACTCCAGCAACATTTTTTTTATTTAAATATCTTTTAATGTTTTGAGCTTCAGCAATTAAGTCTTTATAATCTCCTTTTCCGCTTAATTGAATGTTAATCGGAGCCCCCTGTGGTGGACCTTGTTCATTTTTAACAGCAGAAATCTCTATAGAGGCATCATATTTTCCTCTTAATCCATCTTGAATTTTTTTCAACACTTCAGATGTTTTAACTCCTTTCCGATGCTTAAATTCTGTAAAATTAACCGTTATTCTTGCTTTATGAGGGGTCTTTCCAAGTGAGACACCTTGAGCAGGGTCGCGGGTTCCTTCTCCAACTTGAGAAATGATTGATTTAATTAAATTTTTGTCTGAGCTTAAATTATTGGTGTCTCCCTTTTCAATGTATTCTTTTAAAATCAGCTTTAAATCCTTTTCAATTTTTAAGGTTGTTTCATTCGTTTTGGAAATATCTGTTCCAATTGGATGGGAGATAAAAATATTGACATAGTTGGGTTCATTTGCTGGGAAAAACTCAACTTTAGGGGGGAAAAGACCCATCAGAACAAACGAAAATACAAGTAGTCCGATAGTTCCCAATAAGAAAAAAACGGGTCTCATGCCTTTAAGGGCATAACGTAAAAATTTTTCATATACATATTCAAGTCTAGGAAGAAAGGCTTTTTGAAATTTCAATGTTCCGGGGTATAAAACAAATAGATTTAGTAAGCCGATAACCCCAAACAAAAGGAATACGTTACCGATAGTGATGGATTTAAATGCAATTGTAATTCCACCTAAAACAAGCATGCCAAGAGATGAAATAATCACTCTTTTTTTTCGCGGAATTTTTTCACCTACTTTCATGTAGCTAACAGCGAGCACGGGATTTATTACTAATGCCACAAATAATGATGAGCTTAACACAATGATGAGTGTTAATGGAAGATATTTCATGAATTCTCCCATGATTCCAGGCCATAAAGCAAGTGGAATAAAAGCCGCAACGGTTGTGGCTGTGGAAGAAATAATAGGCCATGCAACTTCTCCAACACCACTAATCCCCGCTTTTGTAGGGCTTTTTCCTTCATCCATATGCCTGTAGATGTTTTCAATAATCACAATTCCATTATCTACCAACATCCCAAGAGCAAGAACCAGAGAGAACAAAACCATTACATTCATGGTTATTCCAAATGCATTCAATATTAAAAAAGACATAAGCATGGAAAGCGGAATCGCAATACCTACAAATAATGCATTTCTAAGTCCAAGAAAGAATAATAACACCCCAACAACCAGGATAATTCCAAATATTATAGAATTTTCGAGGTTAGAAACCATCTCTCTTGTGTTTTTAGATTGTTCGCCGGTTTTACTTAAGCTAATACTAGAAGGAATAACCCCTTCTTTTTTTGCATCTTCCAATAATTTGTTGATTTTATCTGATGCATCGAGTAAATTTTCTCCTCCTTGTTTTTTAACATCAAGCATTACGACAGGCATTCCAAATTCTCTTGCATAGGATGTTGTATCTGCGTTGCCAAAAAACACTTCTGCAACATCTTCTAAAAGAACAGGTTTGAAATCATCTTGTTTAACGACGATGCGCTTTAACTCTTCAGCATCCTTAAATTCTCCTTCCACCCTAATGGTTTTTCTAATGCCATCAATTAAAATTTCTCCGCCCGAAATGGTTTGATGCTCACTTTTGATTGCATTTTCAATGTTATCTAAAGTGACATTAACTGCTTGAGATTTTATAGGATCTACCTCAATTCTCATTTGCTGCTCTTGAATTCCTCTAATATCCACTTCGCTGATTTCAGGAAGATCTTCTATTTTGTCTTCCAAGGTTTCGGCAACTTCTTTTAATACTGCAGCATTGTTTCCTCTTAGATTGATATTTAAAATTGGAATTTTTGATGGGTCAAGTTCAAAGATATTTGGTTCAATAGGAAGTTGAGGGAAGTCATTTTTGCTTCTAGCTCTATCTACAGCGTCTTTAACTTTTTGAAGTGCATCGTCCACTTTCATTTTAAAGTCAAACTTTATTCTAATAGTTGTATAGCCATTAACAGAATTAGAATTTATTTCATCTACATACTTAATCCCCGCAAGTTCTTTTTCTACTTCTTTGGTGATTTTTTCTGACATGAATTTTGGAGAAGAACCTGGCTTTGAAATCCCTACATATATTTCCGGAATTTGAAGCTCAGGAAAGTTTTCTTTTGGCATGTTGTTGTAGGTCATTATTCCGCCGAAAAGAAGGATGAAAGTAATAAGAAATACAGTTTTTGTATTTTTTATTGCTAAGCTTGATAATTTAAATTCTTTTATTGATTTACTCATTGTCTCTTAATTAATTCTAACAAAATCTTTAGAAGTAATACCTCTTCCTCCTTCAGTTATAATTAAACTAGTTTCATTAATTTCTGAATTATTTTTTATCAAAGCCTCTCCATTATATTTTTCAATTACCTGAACGGAGACTTCTTTAACAGAGAATTTGTTTTGATTGATTTTTTTTGCGACAAAAATAAAGTCAATATTTTGAGGAGACTTCATGATTGATTTTGATGGGATAATGAGTCCGTTGTTGACAGATAGATCCGTAATTTTAACTTCTGCTAGCATATTTGAAAGGAACAATTTGTTTTGTTTCATTTCTGATTTTATTTCAAATGTTCTGTTTGTGGCATCAATTTTTTTACTTATTTGTTCGATTTTAAGATGCAAAGTTGTGTCGATATAGTTTGGAAAAGTAACTTCTATTTCGCTCCCTATTTTTACTTTATTTAAGTGTTTTTCAGAAATGCTTGACACCAATTCCATGGTTGAATTGTTAATTAATTGAATAACTGGGTTTTGCGGCCCAAGCACTTCTCCTTTTTCAGCATATATTGTGTTGATTATTCCCGAAAATGGAGAAACAATGTTTGATTTTTTAATCTGTGCATTAAGAATTCTTTTTTTGGCGTTTAATGCTGCAACTTGATTGTTTGCAGCCTCTAATTCCATCTCTGTTCCAAGCCCCTTGTTTTTTAATTCATTTTGCTTGCCTAATAGAAAATTAGCATATTCCAATTGTGTCTCTAATTCATTCAAATTAAGTGACATTAACTCTGTGTCCAAAGAAACTAATGGTTGCCCAGAGTTTACATAATCTCCTTCTTTTACATGTACACCTGTTACAAGGCCGCCAATTTCAGCATTTAATAGGGCTTCCTGTTTGCATTTAATATTTCCTTGTGAAATTATTTTGTGTTCAAACAGCTTTATGTTTGCTTTTTCAATTTTAACCAATGAAAGCATTTTCTTTTCCTCAGTATTTTTGATCTTTTCTTTTTTTGCTGTACAGGAATATATTAAAGCCGGAAGAGCGATGAATACAAATATTCTGAAAAGGAGTGGCCTATTTATTTTCATTTTTTATCTAAAATTTGATTATATAGTTTCTCTAAATTTATCTGTGTTCTTAATACATCAAGGTATGCAATGTTGTGATTTGTTTTTGCACTTATCAATTGATTGTATTGTTGGGTAATTATAAGATTGTTGGTTACGCCAATATTTTTCTTAATCAAAGAGTTGGAATATATTTTTTGTGCTAGCTCAATACTTTTTTCTTGCAACTCAAGATTTATCAATGCATTTTGATAATTTCTTTTTATTTGAATCTCTTGTGCATTTAAGTTGTATTCAAGAAGTTTTGTGTCATTTTGATTTTTTAATAATTCAATTTTAGACTGTTGGATTTTAGCATTTTTTTGGCCTCCAGAATATATTGGAATTCCCATTTTAACACCCCATATTGTCTGTGGATACCATGGTTTATCTGCAAAAAAATCAAAATTATTTCTATATGCATTGTAAGCATGCTGAAAGGAAGCAGAAAATGAAGGAAGTTTAACAGCAATATTGTTTTTGATGTCATATTTGGTAAGTTGCTCCTGGTTTTTTAAAATTTTGAGGTCAATATTGTATTCAATGCTCCCTTTTGGAAGCAAGTGTCTTGTGGTGATTGATTGCATGTCTTCGGTTAAAAAAAGATCTTTATCCAAGGGATAGAACATGGCTATTTTTAAAGCAAGAAGGCTGTTTTTATATTGTATTTGAGCACTTTGAAGGCGTGACTTGGCACTGCTTACTAAAAATTCAACTTGATGAAGCTCTTCTTTGTTTAATAAACCAAGGCTGACAAGTTCGTTTTGTTGTTGGTATGTTTTATTTGTTAAAAAAAGCATCGAATCCAAGAAAACAAGATTTTCTTTTGCAACGACAGATGCTTGATATGCCAGCTTTACTTGATAGCAAACCTCCACTTGGGTTTTTTCAATTAATGCGTTTTGAATATCAATAAGAAATTTAGAAAATTCTAATCCAACAATGTAAGATCCGTTAAACAGCAGTTGGTTAATTTGTAATACAGCATTTGCATTAAATTTTGTTCCTGCTCTAAAGGCAATAATTTCATCTTCTGGAGCAAAAGGATTAAAAAAAGATGCGGATAAAACTTGAACCGGTAAGTTGGGGAAATGATTGAAGCTTCCTTCTGCATTTATTTGTGGTAGTCCAATTCCTTGTGTTTCTTTTTTTTGTTGTAATGCTTTTTCCAATTCCAGATTGGATTTCTTTATCGTAAGGTGATTTTCCAAAGCATAATTTACAGCTTCATCTATTGAAAAATGAGAAGAATCTTGTGAATAGCTTAATAATGAAATTGAAAATGAAATCCAAATTACAATATGTTTCATCTTAATTGTTTTTTAATCTTTTTTGTAAATAATTTAACCCTTTTGAGTTCACCATGCCTCTAATGTGAAAAAAAATAGCTTCTTTAAAAACACGATCCAATTTGTATTCGGGATATTGAAATATTTTCCCTCCCATAATTAAGTCACATTTTCCAACATAGAGTCTTGAAACAATCAATGGATCAAGTTCATCATGGTAAATCCCTTCATTAATGCCTCTTAAGATGTTGTTTTTAATTCCATCTAACACAAAAGTCCATTTGTGCTTTTCAAGCATATTCCATGCTTCTGGGTGGTATTTTTGGATGTCATGGAGAATAGAAGGGTCTATGGAGTAAAACTCTTCCTCTACATATTTTGACATAATTAAAAGTTCATCAATAGCATTCTCAGATTCAACAACACCTTGTCTTAACTTCTCTCTGTCTTTATCTAATTTATGTTTAAGAATGTTTAATACGAGATCTTTTTTGTTTTTAAAATAAACATAAATTGTTTTTTTTGAGATCCCTAATTCTCTTGCAATATCATCTACAGTAACACTTCTAATGCCAAGCCTTAATAGTATTTTTCCAGCTTTTTCTATGTAGGACTCTTTGAGATTCATGATGCAAATATAATCAAATATAAACTTTGGAAACTTTTTGCGTATAAAAAGTTTCCGTGATATGTGGTGATTTTTTTCATTGCTCTAAAATGTTTAACTATTTTTGAGTCGGAAATGAAATATAGGCATCTAATTTTAATATTTTTTCTTTGCTTTACATGCACTTTTAGTGCACAGGTTCGAGGATTGATTCAAGGGTATTCCAAAAACAAAATGACCCCGCTAGAACAGGTTAAAATTAAATGTGTTAATGCTCGGATTGGGACTTATACGAATGAAGATGGAACCTTTGAGTTGATTTTGCCAAAAATTTTACCTGATACCCTTGTTTTTTCTGCATACGGATATACATCAGACTCTATAGTTGTTAATAAATCTGATCGTTTTGTAAGTTTAAGTATTGTTTTGTATTCGGATCAATTATTAGAGGAAGTTTTGATAGAGCTTAAGAAACAATCGCACTCAATTTTGAAATTAAAAACGCTTCACGTGGAAGAGTTAACTTCTTCAGAATTAAAAAAAGCGGCATGCTGTAATATTTCTGAATCATTTGAAACAAATGCTTCTGTTGATGTGAACATGACCGATGCGGTTTCAGGAGCAAAAAAAATCCAAATGATGGGTCTCGATGGGGTGTATACGCAAATTCAAATGGAAAACATACCATATTTACGAGGTTTGCAAAGTGCCTTTGGTCTTCACTCTATTCCAGGTACATGGGTGGAATCTATTCAGATAACAAAAGGTACTGGAAATGTGGTTAATGGATATGAATCTATGGCAGGGTTGGTGAATCTGGAGTTAAAAAAACCGTATGAAATGGAGCGCTTTTTATTCAATGCATATGGAAATGCATATGGACGATCGGAGCTTAATATAAATTCAAGCCATAATTTAGGAGAAAAATGGAAAATGTCTTTAATGGCCCATGCTGCAGGAGTTTTTATAGAAAACGATTACAATGATGATGGTTTTTTAGACATGCCAACTGGAACAGATTTTTCTTTTTTTAACCGATGGGATTATCGAGGAAAAAAAATGGAGGCGAAATTTGGGGCACACCTTTATGCAGATAATCATAGTGGTGGACAATTCAATGAGGCTACAATTCTGCCTTTATACAAAGTTGATAAAACCACCAAAAACATTGATTTATTTGCAAAAACAGGTTTTTTCTTTAAAAAAGTTAATCGATCTCTTGGTTTTGTTTATAATTACAAATTACATCAATTACAAAGTCAGTTTGGTCCTAGAGATTTTTCTGGAAATGAAAAAAGAGGCTACCTGAATGTGATTTATGACGACTGCATTGGCAGTAAGGATCACGCAATAAGAACCGGAGCAAGCTTTGTATATTCAGACATCACTCAAAATTTGGACATTTCCTTGTCTATGACACAATATGTTCCTGGAGCATTTTTTGAATACACATTTTCTAGCGCTCGAATGAATTTCATTTTAGGGAGTAGGTATGATTATCATAATTTATATGGGTCTCAATTTTCCCCAAGAACACATATGAAGTTTATACTTTCAGAGTATACAGATCTTCGTTTAACTGCAGGAAAAGCATGGCGAGTCCCAAACATGATAATTGACAATATATCGTTACTTGCAAATTCTAAAACATGGGTGTATCCCGAAAATATTATTCCAGAAATTTCTTGGAATGCTGGTTTTTCAATTGTTCAACGATTTAACCTATTTAAAAGAAAATCAAGTATTACAATTGATTATTACCATACCAAATTTGAAAATCAATTAATTGCAGATAGAGATGAAAATCCAGATTTGATTGTGTTTAAGAATTTAAGTAATTCTTCTTATTCTAATGCTATTCAAGCCGAACTGGCAATAAGTCCTTTTAAGAGTTTTGATATTCGATTTGCTTATAAATTATTAGACGTTCAGGCGATATATAATGAACAGTTTCAACAACAGGTAATGCTTCCAAAGCATAGAGGTTTTGTCAATTTTGCATATACTACACGAAATAAACGTTGGGAATTTGATTTAACGCCTGCTGTTTTTGGTTCTGCAAGACTTCCTGAATATCTTGACGCAAATGGCGAAATTGTGGCTCAATCTACTAGCCCTTCATACCTCAGACTAAATGGCCAAATCACTTATAAATTTAAGCAATTTGATGTGTATCTTGGAGGTGAAAACATTACTAATTATCGACAAGCAAACCCTATTATTGATGCACAGAATCCTTTTGGCTCAACTTTTGATGCAACCAGAACATGGGGCCCAATTGTTGGGGCAAACATTTATTTAGGAATTAGAATAGAATTAGAAAAAAAATAAACATATGAAAAACAATAAACCCAAGAAGACCATGACCATTAACACCTATCTTTTATCCGCAGTGTTTCTGTTTATCACTTTTTTATCTTTTTCACAGCAAAAGTCGGTAAAAGCACAAAAAGTGGTAATTAAAACATCTACCCAATGTGGTATGTGTAAAGAAAAACTAGAAGGAGAACTTAATTATATTAAGGGAATTATCTATTCAGAACTTGACGTTCCCAATCAAAAGTTGACAGTCAAGTTTAAACCAAACAAAATTTCATTAGTAGAGTTAAAAAATCTAATTGCTAAAATTGGTTATGATGCAGATGAGGTAAAAGCCAAAGAGGAGGATGTTTTGAAATTGCCAAAATGCTGTAGACCAGGCGCTCATTTTAAACTAGATTAATGATTTTTATTGTTGAAAGTGGCTCCACAAAATCTGATTGGACCCTTCTTGATAATGATTTCCTTGCAGAATATAGCACAATGGGTTATAACCCATGTTTTCATAATACACAAACAATAGTAGATTCCATTCAATCTCACTCTGACATTATTAAACTTTCTAATAGAGTTGATAAGGTGTTTTTTTATGGAGCAGGATGTTCAAGTGAAAAAATGAATAATGTAGTTAGTAATGCATTATCTGCGGTTTTTATTAATGCCAAAATTATTGTTGATCACGATTTAAAAGCCTGTGCTTATTCTACTTTTAGAGCCAAGCCGGCAATATCATGTATTTTGGGTACAGGATCAAACTCCTGTTATTTTGATGGAGAAAAATTTAATGATCAAATCCCAGCTTTAGGTTATGTGCTTGGAGATGAGGGAAGCGGAAGTTATTTTGGAAAAAAAATACTGGCCTCTTTTTTATATAATCATTTGCCCGAAGAAATAGAAAAAGACTTTAAAAATAAATTTGATTTAAATTCGGAAAAAATTATTGAAGCTGTTTATCAAAAGCCAAATCCAAATGTGTATTTAGCTTCTTTTATGCCCTTTATAGCTTCTCATAAAGAGAATCCATATATCAAAGAAATGATAAAGAATGGATTTAAACATTTCATTAAAGTTCATGTGAATTGTTATCAAGAAGTAGCTCATTCGGAAGTGCACTTTGTGGGATCTATTTCAAGTGTTTTTAAAGAACAACTTAAGGAGGCTGCTAGTGAGATGAAAATAAAGCTAGGTCAAATTATAAAAAAACCAGCTCAGGGTCTTGTGGATTATCATAAAAAATATCTACTCTAATTTTTTTTGCATTAATGCAACGATTTTTTTAGAATTGCCAATATAAATTTCATTTTCAAATAAAAAAACAGGCCTTTTCAAAAAAGTATATTCGTCAAGTATTAGTTTTTTAAGGTCCTTTTCTTGCATTTTTTTTTCTTTTAAACCCAAGCTTTTGTATTTGATGGCTCTTTTTGAAAAAAGAGACTCATAACTTCCGGAGAATTGTTTCATTTTCTCAAGTTCGTCCATTGTTATTTCCTGCTCTTTAATGCACCGGAACTGAGTGCAAGCAGGGAGCTTTAGTTCTTTAATTATTCGATTGCATGTGGAACAACTCTTAAGATAATACACGATTAAATTTGGCATGAGAAAGGCTTAGTTTTAAAAAAAAAGAAGACATAACAAGACAACAAGAATAACAAGATAACAGGATAATTTAATAATATACGAATAGCTTGCTTTTGGCTTCGCATATTTTTTAAGATTTATTTTCTTCATTGAGTCTTATTATGTTATAAAAGTAACATCAATTTCGTTACTTTTGAGCATGAGAAATATTCTTGTTACTGGTGGTGCAGGATTTATAGGATCTCACACAGTGGTTAGTCTTGTGGAGTCTGGATATACCCCTATAATTGTAGATGATTTTAGAAATGCGAATAAAATTGTAATTGAGGGCTTAAAACAAATCATTGATAAAGAGCTGTTAATCTATGAAGTGGATGTGTGTGATAAAAAGAATATGCAGGAAATTTTTGAGAAACATGATTTTGAGGGAGTCATTCATTTTGCAGCCTACAAAGCTGTTGGCGAATCTGTCGACTTCCCGTTAAAATATTACCGCAATAATTTAAACAGTTTGTTGGTTGTCCTAGAATGCATGAAACAATATGGCATTTATAAGCTTGTTTTTTCTTCTTCATGTACTGTTTACGGAGAACCCCAAGATATTAAAGAAGTAAATGAACTTACCCCTAAAGTGCAGGCAAATTCTCCTTATGGAAACACAAAATGTATTTCCGAAGAAATAATTCAGGACTTTCACCTTTCTTGGCCAGAATTAAAAGCAGTAAATCTTCGTTATTTTAATCCTGTTGGAGCACACCCTTCTGCTTTAATTGGGGAATTCCCTATTGGGAAACCAAATAATTTATTGCCTTATGTTACTCAAACCGCAATCGGAAAATTAGATTCATTAACTGTTTTTGGTAATGATTATCCTACAAAAGATGGCACTTGCATTAGAGATTATATTCATGTAGTAGACCTTGCAAATGCACATGTGAAAGCAATTAAATTTCTTGAAAAACAAACCTCTTCTTGTTGCGAAGTTATTAATGTGGGTACCGGAAAAGGAACAAGTGTTTTAGAAATCATCAATTTATTTGAATCAAATACCGGTCAGAAATTAAAATGGTCTTTTGGGCCACGAAGAAGTGGAGATGTAACAGAAATATATGCAAACGTTAGCAAAGCAAAAAATAATTTATGCTGGGAGGCATCCTTTACTATATCTGATGCGTTAATTCACGCATGGGAGTGGGAGAAAAAAATAAATGCTGAATAGATGATTTTAAGAACTTGTTCGTTTTTTATTCTTTTTTCTTTTGTGTTTAATATTGTTGCACAAAAGAATGAAGACTCACGGCAAAAACATAATCCAGGTATTTTTTGGTATGTGCATGGTTGGAATTATAAGAAAGATCGATATTTGCCTAAATATGACAGGTTGGTTTTGGATATTACCTATAATGATTTCTCAGGAGATTTTTCTCCATTTTCACAGGGATATAATTCCATAGGGATAAATACAAATGCAATTTATGACATCCCTTTAAATAAGAAACACACGATTACTTTTGGTACTGGTTTGGGAATGAAATTTGCGCATATCGAAATGATAGATAAATTAAAATCTGAGCATGGAGGAGTTGTAAATATTATTCCTAAGACTGTTGATGATACTTATGAAAAAAATAAATTGATTTCGAGCAATGTGTTTGTTCCATTTGAATTAAGATTTAGATCAAAGGGATGGCAGCACGTCAAATTTCATTTAGGAGCTAAATTAGGTTTCCAAACCGGATTGTTTTCTAAAATGTTTTTCCCTGATAAAAATCAAAATTCAAAAATTAATTATAGTGATAAAGCAAATCGATTTACGTATTCTGTTCATGCAAGATTTGGAATAAGAAATTATGCTTTTTATGCCTCTTATAATTTAAATCCATTGTTTAAAAACAAAAAAAGTACAAATCTTAACTGGTTACAGTTTGGTATAAGCATTTCTTTATTTTAGTTTATGATAATAGATACTCATGCACACCTTTATGCAAAGGAATTTATTGAGGATTTTGATCAGGTAGTTATAAGAGCAAAATCGAATGGTGTTAATAAAATATTGCTACCAAATATAGATGTTTCAAGCATTTCTTTAATGGAGGATTTATGTCTCAATTATCCAGATTTTTTTTATCCAATGATGGGGCTTCATCCATGTAGCGTGGATGGTGATTGGAGAAATCAATTTGCTGTTATTGAGAAAAAATTAAAAGAAAATAAATATATAGCTGTTGGTGAAATAGGAATAGATTTATTTTGGGATAAATCTTTTGTTAAAGAACAAAAAGAAGCATTTCGTATTCAACTAGAACTTGCCGATAAATTAGAACTTCCTGTTGTTATTCATGCCAGAGAAAGTTTTTCTGAGATTTTTGAAGTTTTGGATAGTCTTGATTTAAAAACCTTATCGGGAGTTTTTCACTGTTTTACTGGTGGGTTAAAAGAGATAGAAAAAATCAATTCTTACCACAATTTTTATTTTGGAATAGGAGGGGTGCTGACATACAAAAATTCAGAGCTTCCAAATGTTTTAAAACAAATTCCTTTGGATAAATTAATTTTGGAAACAGATTCTCCGTATCTGCCGCCTGTGCCTTTTCGAGGTAAAAGAAATGAAAGTTCGTACATTGTGCATATAGCTCACAAAGTTTCTGAAATTTTCAAAATTTCTCAAGCTGAAATTGAGAAGATTACCACAAAAAATGCATCTGAATTATTTAAATTAATTTCTTGATCTGTGAAAAAAGCATCTATCTTATTAATTTATACTGGCGGCACAATTGGGATGATTAAAGATCCTGAAACAGAGAGACTAAAGGCAATTGATTTTGAATTAATTTATGATCATGTACCCGAACTAAAAAGATTTAAAACAGAAATTACCTGTATTACCACAGGTGTGCCAATTGATTCTTCAGAAATACTTCCATCAAACTGGATTTCATTGTCAGAATTGATTCGGGAAAATTATTCAGATTATGATGGTTTTGTTATTCTTCATGGATCTGATACAATGGCATATACGGCCTCTGCATTAAGTTTTTTAATTCAAGGAGTTAAAAAGCCAATTATATTAACAGGTTCACAGTTACCTATAGGCACAATAAGAACAGATGGAAGAGAAAACTTAATAACTGCAATTGAAATTGCATCAGCGAAAGATAAATTTAACAGATCCTTAGTACAGGAAGTTGCTGTTTATTTTGAGTACTCATTATATCGCGGAAATCGTTGTTCAAAAATATCAGCGAATCAATTTGAGGCATTTCAATCACCAAACTTCCCGCAACTTGCTGTTGCAGGTGTTAATATTGCATACAATAAAGAGTATCTATATAGACCGTCTCTTCAAAAGCCATTATTTTCTCAGCAATTACATTCTAAAATAGGCTTGTTTAAAATTTACCCAGGAATACCAATGGATTCTTATAAAGAGTTGTTTAATGTAGAGCGTTTATCTGCAATTGTTTTGGAAACATTTGGATCCGGAAATGCTCCTACAAATAAAACATTTCAGCAGTGTATAAAAAAATATATAGCTGAAGGTGGAGTGGTGGTAAACATCACTCAGTGTAATTCGGGTTTTGTGCAGCAATCTGCATATGCAACAAGTGCTTTCTTTCACAAAATTGGAGTAATCAGCGGAAGAGATTTAACGACAGAGGCTGCTGTAACAAAATTGATGTATTTATTTGAAAATGTTTCAAATAAAAAAGAAATCATAAAACTAATGAAGATTGATTTATGTGGAGAGATGACAATGGTTAAATGATAGAAGTTGTTTTTTATTGGAAATTCATTTGATTATTAGTAACTTGAGATTTGCTACGCAACTCAACTTTATGAAAACATATTTATACTCCCTCTTTGCTTTTCTATTTATTAGCAGCTATTCTCTAGCTCAAACATGGAGCGATGATGTCGCACAAATTTTTTACGATAAATGTGCTAAATGTCATCGTAGTGGGGGTGCTGGAGGTTTTTCTCTTGTTACCTATCAAGAAGCAAGTTCCTTAGCATCTTTTATGTATGACGAGATAAACACCAATGAAATGCCTCCATGGCCACCAGATAATAACTATGTTGAGTATGCTCATGATAGGGCATTGACTCCAACGGAAAAATCGACTGTTTTAGCATGGCTTTCAAATGGAACACCAGAGGGGAATGCTGCAAATACTCCACCTCCACCAGTTTTTAATACCGGAGCTATTTTGGGAAGTGGGGATCTTGAGATTCAAATGCCAAGTTATATGAGTCAGGCAACTTCTGTCGATGACGATTATGCTTGTTTTACTTTGCCTTCCGGTTTAACACAAGATAGAGTGATTAAGGCAATTGAAGTGATTCCAGGAAATGAAGCGATTGTTCATCATGCACTGATATATATAGATTCAGTTCCTTCAAACTCACCTATTGACCTTGTTGGTAGTCAATGCATTACTCCCTCATCTAGCACTTCTTACGCAACATGTGGATATGCGCCTGGTGCAGCACCAACGGTTTATCCTTCACAAAGTCCCTTAAAAATGGGGGTGACCATGAAGGCAGATTCTCGAATTATTTTTGCCATGCATTATCCAGGAGGAAGTTATGGGCAGTATGACAGCACACGAGTAATTTTTCACTTTTACCCTCTTGGAGAAACCGGAGTTAGGGATGTTTATGCGTTGCCGATGTTACAAGATTGGTCATTTTCACTTCCACCAGAACAAGTCACTTCCGAATCTACTAGCTACACCATTTCAACTGCTTACCCTGATTTGTCATTTATTAGTGTGTTTCCTCATATGCACTTAATAGGAGATAATATTCGTGTTTATGGGCTTAAACCCAATCAAGATACAATTAAAATGATAAATATACCACATTGGGATTTTGAATGGCAAGACTTTTATTATTTCCGGAATATGAAACATGTTCCATCTGGCTCAACTGTTAAGGTTGATGCTGTTTTTGATAATACATCTGGGAATATAAACAATCCAAATAATCCGCCGGCAACAATTAATGCTGGATTTAACACCACAGATGAAATGTTGGTGGTGTATTTTCATTTAATGCAATATCAATCTGGAGATGAAAACCATGATATGGATAGCCTTATCAACTTAACCATTTCAGATATTATTGAAGACAAGCAGCAACCTGGAAATATTGTTGTTTATCCAAATCCATTTGATGAAGATTTAAACATTCATTGTGAGGGATTAAATGTTGGCGATAATGCATCGGTTTATATTTATGATTTTAATGGAAAATTAATTAGAGAATTAATTAAAAATAAACCGATACCTCAAAAAGATTTAAATATTGTATGGGATGGAAAAACTGATAAAGGCACCGTGGTTAAATCTGGTTTATATTATATTTCTTATAGTATTAATGGGCAAATGTCTCATCAAAAAGTTATAAAGCGTTAGTTTTTAATTAAAAAACAACTATATTGTTTTAAAATTAGATACTTATGAAGACAACAATTATTTTATTAGTTTGCTTTTTATCATTTTCAGTATACTCTCAAGATAAAAAGAATAAACATAACGTGCGCTTATATTTATCTGGTAATCTGTCAAATGATGTAAAACAAACTACAATAAAAAAAGCCATATTTAATGGGGATTTATCTCTGAAATATATTAATAATGCCGATACTTCCTCTTGTACGATTACAACGTATACAATTTTTCTACCGGGTCATGAAAAGCCATTAACTGGTAAGGGGAATCGGATAAAACCCGAGTATGAAAATATCATTAAAAATTCTAAGGCATTAGAAGTAGCTGTTTCGGTAAGCTATAATTGCAACTCTAAAGTAAATGGAACTACTTATGGAACATGGTTTCTGCATAAATAAAAAGCTCCTTACAGCTTTATAACATCATTTTGCTGGGCAATCTTAAATCCCTTTTTTTCTACTTCCTTTCTTTCATTGGAGTTGTTTAACACCGGATTTGTGTGATTAAAATGAATGAAATGGATTTTGTTTTTCTCTTTTAGAGGTAAATCTTTAAAAAGAGCCATGCTTTCAATAATAAAGGGATGAGGTATCTCTTTAATATTTCTATTGTTAATCTCTTTTCCACTGTAAAAAGTGGCGTCCAAAAAGGCATAATCGACGTTTTTAATTTCTTTAATAATGCTTTTGTTCCATTTGCTCCATTTGTCAATATCTGGAATAAACAAGCATTTTTTAAAAGGGCCAATAATTTTGTATCCTACGGTTTCTGAATATTCATCTCTATGTGGAACAACAATTGGAATGATGGAAATATTTTTGGTGAGTTTTACCTTTTTTTGATCATGAAGTTCTTTAATTAAAATATTTTTGTTTTTAACCAATTGGCTCCATGGTCCATTTTCTTCCAAAAATATTTTCATTCTTGGCATTGCATATACCACTGCATTTTTAGCATTCATGGCCTCTTTTCCAAGATACATTAAGCCGGCATAATGGCCGATGTGTGCATGCGTTAATAAAATCCCATCGGGAGTTTTTTTATCCTCTTGTTCAATGCTTTTAAGTAAGAATTTCATTTGAGAGGCAATGTCTGGAGTTGCTTCAATTAAGAAGGTTTTTTTGCTTTCTGGGTCTGCAATTCCAAGACTAACAACTGTTCGATTTGAATTGCCTCTATTAAAGAGTGAATCGCAACATTTTTTTTTACATCCAATATGTGGTGATCCAGCATCTTGGATGGTTCCCAATATAATTAAACTAGGAGTGTTTATTTTGATTTTTTCAATCTTTTTTACTTTTTTATTCTTTTTTTGAGGAGTAGTTGTGGTATCACAATTACATGAGAAAATCAATAGCATTAAAAGAAAAATAGATGCTTTTTGTCTCATATTGATAATTAATCAAGATTTCATTTTATTGATGATAGAGCTGCTTGAAAACCCATCCAAAAAATCAATTGTAGAAACTTGTCCTCCATTTTTTTTCACAAAAGTGGATCCAACAATGTATCTTTTTGAAGCAGGATTGTCTTCATTCTCATTGTAATCGCCTCCTTTTATTAAGTGGTTTGGGATAATAGATTCTATAAGATTATTAGGAGTGTCTTCATCAAAAATGAGGACCAAATCCACGCAAGATAATGCTGCAATTAGAAATGCTCTGGCATTTTCATCATTAATTGGCCTATTGCTTCCTTTGTTTAGCCTTTTAACAGACTTGTCAGAATTAATTCCGACCACTAGTTTATTGCCAAATGAAGCAGCTTCAAAAAGATACATTACGTGTCCTTTATGAAGAATATCAAAACATCCGTTTGTAAAAACAACTTTTTGTTTTTCTTTTTTCCATTTCGCAACTTTTTTTGCACCGTCATTTAACGATACAATTTTTTCGCTTATAGAATTTGCCTCATGCATTTTTTTTGGAATAGTTCTTTGGTAACAAAACTAATGAAAAGAGTCCTAAAACTGCCATAACAAAAGTTTGAGATGCCCAAATTAATAAGCCTAAAGCATTTCCAATAGCTTTGCTATCAGCTATATTTTCACGATTTAAATAAAAAGCAACAACCAATCCCACTAAAATAGGGTAGCTGCCAACTCCGCTATTTGTAAATGTCATTCCTATTGCACCTGCTATAAATGCTATAAACATACATTGTACAGGTAAGTGTTGAGTTTGATCAAATGAATAGAAAGGAAGCATAAACATCACCACATAGCATGTCCATATAAATAATGTATGAAAGATAAATGCAGAAGGGTTCTTTGTTTTTAAAACAGAGATAAGACCTGCAAGAACTTCTTTACAAAGAGCAATGATTTTATTGCGTATTTTTTTATTAACATAAAGAATCACGATAAAACTTAAAAACAAAAGAATAGTACCAATTAAAAACCAATTTGTGCTTCCTTTATCTTTATTTCCAAATGCGTTCTCCATTTGTGTTTTTATCTGGTAAAAATCTTCAGAAGCCCAGAAAATAGTAAATAAAGTAAACGATCCAAGTATTGCTAGATCAATAATTCTTTCGGTGATGATGGTGCCAAAACTTTTAGTAAATGGAATTCCATCTGATCGATATAGCATTGCTGCTCTTGAGGCTTCACCTGCTCTTGGTATTGTTAGATTAACAAGGTACCCAATCATAATAGCATGGTAACGGTTCATTCCTTTTGATTGGTATCCAAGTGGCTCGAGCATATACTTCCACCTAATGGCTCTAGAAACAAATGCACCAAAACCAAGAATAAGCGAAATGATTATCCATAAATAATCCGCCTCTTTCATGCTTTCATAAAAAAGATCTAGTTCTTTTTGCTCCATGCTGTCAAAAAAGTACCAGAATAGATAAATTCCAAGTAAAATTGGAAGTATTGTTTTTACAAAGTATAAAACAAATTTTTTAGCCATTAGGAAAGTAGGTTTGTTTTTTCATCTGGAAAAATGATAGAAGGCTTAAACGATTTGGCCTCTTCCATTTCCATTATTCCGTAGGCAATAATTATAATTTGGTCATCAACTGCAACTAATCTTGCGGCTGGGCCATTAAGACAGATAACACCAGAGTCGGCTTCTCCTTTAATGGTATATGTTTCAAGGCGCTGTCCGTTGTTGATGTTAACAATTTGCACCTTTTCTCCCTCAACCATGTTACAGGCTTTCATTAATTTCTCATCAATGGTAATGCTTCCTATATAATTTAACTCTGCTTGAGTAACCCGGACACGATGAATTTTAGACTTTACTACTTGTATTAACATATAATGTGTAAAAACAACAGCAAAAGTAGTCATTCTATATATTATTGCTTTCTTTTGTTTATTAATAAATATTCGATTGTGTTTTACGATATTTGTGAAATATTTAATTTTTTGTAAATGAAAGTTGCATTTTTAACAGCAGGAGGCATAGCCCCTTGTCTTTCTTCATCATTGGGTCATTTTATTAAAAAATATTATGAAAAAGACTCTTCAATTGAATTGATTGCATATAAAAATGGTTATAAAGGTCTTTTGCTTGGAGATTCGATTGTTCTTGAAAATGAGGTGAAAAAAAATGCCGAAAAACTTTATGGCTTCGGAGGTTCTCCAATAGGAAATAGTCGAGTTAAATTAACCAACATTAAGGATTGTGTAAAAAAAGGATATATAGATGAAGGATGTACACCACTTGAAGTTGCAGCAAAACAGCTTATAAAAGACAAAATTAATGTTTTGCATACAATAGGGGGAGATGATACTAATACCACTGCTGCAGATTTAGTTTCTTACCTATCTAAAAATAATTATAACTTGACAGTTGTTGGATTACCCAAAACAATTGATAACGATGTCTTCCCGATTACTCAAACATTGGGAGCGTCCACAGCAGCTGAACAATCAGCTTTGTTTTTTAAAAATGTGGTAAATGAAAATACAACAAGCTCTAGACAGTTTATTATTCATGAGGTTATGGGTAGAAACTGTGGTTGGCTGACGGCAAGTGCAGCAAATGTTTATAGAGAAAGCCTTGAGGAAAGTAGATTTTTACCAGAAATATTAGTTTGCAAAAAAAGATGGGATGTACATGCTGTTTTTATTCCAGAAATGGAAATTAATATTGAAAAAGAAATCATACGTCTAAGAAAAATTATGGATGAAAATGATTGTGTCAACATTTTTTTAAGTGAAGGAGCTGGATTAGATTCTATTATATCCGATATGGAAAAAAATGGAGAGAAAGTTAGTAGGGATGCATTTGGACACGTTCGATTAGATGAAATTAATCCAGGCAATTGGTTTGCAAAAAAATTCGCAAATCGTATCGGAGCAGAAAAAGTCCTTGTACAAAAAAGTGGCTACTTTGCGCGTTCAGCGGCATCCAATAAAGAAGATCTTGACCTAATTTTTAAAAGTGTTGAATTTGCTATAGAGTCTGCAATGAATAACCAAAGTGGTGTAGTTGGTCTGGATGAAGATTTAGGAGGTGAAATATCTTGTATTAATTTTAACCGAATTAAAGGAGGAAAGCCTTTTAACTCTAATCAGAAATGGTTTGTTGATTTATTAAAAGAAATAGGCCAGATTAATTGACTTTTGACTATTTATGACTCTTTCTGAATTAATTTCTTTGTTTGCTCGCCTTCCTCAGGTGGAAAGAACTAGATTGTTGTTGGAAAAAAATCCAATAAAAATTCAGTGGAAAGGATTATCGGGATCGTCTAAAGTGTTTTGTGCAACTTGTATTGCAAATCAAATAGAAAACAACCATCTTTTTATTTTGCCTGATAAAGAAGATGCGGCCTATTTTTTTAATGATTTGGAGTCAATAAATAAAAATGCAAAACAAATTTTCTTTTTTCCGGCATCAAAAGTCCAGAAACACGATAAAAATAAAATTGATAATATCGATGCGATTTCTCGAGCAGAAGTATTTGAGAGAAGTGCCTTAGGGAAAAAATCGTGGGTGGTCTCTTACCCTGAAGCTCTAATAGAAAAAGTGCCTAGGAAGAAGGAGATAAATGATAAAATATTAACGATTCAAAAAGGGGTATGTTATTCCCTTGAGTTTTTCAATGAATTGCTTCTTGAATATCGCTTTGAAATTGTTGATTTTGTATATGAACCAGGTCAGTTTTCAATACGAGGTGGAATAGTCGATATCTTTTCTTTTGCCAATGAACTACCCTATAGAGTAGAAATGTTTGGGGAGGAGGTAGATTCAATAAGAACATTTGATCCAGCGACTCAATTATCAATTACGACACATGATTTTTGTAATATCACTCCAAATATTAATAAAGCGGTTGAACAAAATGCAGTACAATCGATATTTTCATTATTGGGCAATGATGCTGTGATATGGAGCTCTTCTGAAGAATCATTTATTGAAGCAATAGATGTTGTTTATCATAAATTAGCGTCTTCTTTTAAGATTTATGAGGAAAAAGAAAATCACAATAAAAATTTATTAGATAGGTACTTGCATCCGGAAGTTGCAAAAAAACAATTGAGAGATATGCGCTTAATTGAACTAGGTCCAGATTATAGCATGTCAAAAAATGCGGTAGTGACTTTTGATTTTAAACCGCAACCAATATTTAATAAAGATTTTAATGTTTTAATAAAAGATTTGAATTCTCATATAAAAAAAGGCATTAAACCTTTTATCTTTTCAAATCAACCCAAACAAACAGAACGCTTATTTCAGATTTTAAATGATGCAAACCAAAAAGATTTGTTTTGCCCTATTAATGTTTCTTTAAACGATGGGTTTTATTCTGCAAAAACCAAAATTGCATGTTATACCGATCATCAAATTTTTAATAGATATCATAGATTTCGATTAAAAGAAGGATTTAAGGAATCTAAGCAAGCGATAACATTAAAAGAAATATACAACCTTCAAAAAGGAGATTTTGTTACACACATTGATCATGGCGTAGGAAAATTTTCAGGACTTGAAACAATTGATGTAAACGGAAATCCACAGGAGGCGGTAAGGTTGTTGTATAAAGATGGAGATGTCCTTTATGTTGGGATCCATTCTTTGCATAGAATATCAAGGTTTTCAGGAAAAGAAGGAACGCAGCCATCTCTTAACAAATTAGGTTCGCCTGCCTGGTCAAATCTTAAAAAGAAAACAAAAACAAAGATTAAAGAATTGGCATTTGATTTAACAAAACTATATGCTAAAAGAAAGGGTAGGCCTGGATTTTCATTTTCTCCTGACACGTATCTTCAAAATGAATTAGAGGCTTCATTTATGTATGAAGATACTCCGGATCAGATAAAAGCAACAACGGCTTTTAAAAAGGATATGGAGTCTTCAACGCCAATGGATAGGTTGATTTGTGGAGATGTAGGGTTTGGGAAAACAGAAATTGCAATTAGAGCGGCATTTAAAGCTGTTGCCGACAGCAAGCAGGTAGCTATTTTGGTTCCAACCACAATCTTATCATTACAACATTATTATAGTTTTAAAGAAAGATTAAAGGAGTTTCCTTGTAATGTGGAATATCTTAATAGGTTCAAAAGTGCAAGAGAAACCACAACAACGTTAACTAATCTTGAAGAAGGAAAAACCGATATTTTAATTGGTACTCACGCCATAGCATCCAAAAGAGTGAAATTTAAAGATATTGGCTTAATAATTATTGATGAAGAACAAAAGTTTGGGGTTTCAGTAAAGGATAAATTGAAAACACTAAGAGAAACAGTTGATACGCTAACTTTAACAGCAACACCCATTCCAAGAACTTTACAATTTTCATTGATGGGAGCAAGAGACCTTAGCATTATAAACACTCCACCACCGAACAGACAACCTGTTCGAACAGAAATAATTTCATTTAATGAAGATGTTTTACAAGAAGCAATAAGATACGAAGTGTCAAGGGGGGGGCAGGTGTTTTTTGTGAATAACAGGCTTGTTAATATTGGGGATATTTCAGCAATGATAGAAAGATTGTGTCCAGGGGTTCGTGTAGGTATTGGACATGGACAAATGCCTGGAAAAAAGTTGGAAAAAGTGATGTTGGACTTCATTGAAGGAGAGTTTGATGTGCTAATTGCCACTACAATTATTGAATCAGGGATAGATATCCCAAATGCAAATACGATGATAATAAATGAAGCGCACAAATTTGGACTAAGCGATCTTCATCAGCTCAGAGGTAGGGTAGGGAGAAGTAATAAAAAAGGTTATTGTTATTTAATTGCTCCTAAATTTAGTTTGCTTAATTCTGATTCTCGAAAAAGACTCGAAGCTTTGGTGCAGTTTTCTGATTTAGGTTCAGGGTTTAATATAGCAATGAAGGATTTGGACATTAGAGGAGCAGGAAATTTGTTAGGAGCAGAACAAAGTGGTTTTATTGCAGAAATAGGTTTTGAAATGTATCAAAAGATATTAAATGAGGCAATGAATGAGCTTAAGGAAAAAGAATTTAAAGATTTGTTTAAAGAGAGAGAAACGGATAATTTCTTAGAACAAACAAATGATTGTGTTTTTGAAACAGATAAAGAAGTTCGGCTTCCAGATACTTATGTTAATAGTGTAACTGAGCGATTAAGTCTATACAGAGAGATGGATAATTTTAAAAAAGAGGAAGATTTATTGCTTTTTTCAACAAAATTGGAAGATAGATTTGGAGACTTGCCAAGAGAGGCTAAAGAACTTTTTATTTCATTTCAATTAAGATGGCTTGCAAAAAAACTAGGAATGGAAAGAATTGTTTTGAAATCTAATAAGTTCGTAGGTTTCTTTATTCAGGATCCCCAGTCTCCATTTTATGAGTCAGATGTTTTTGGAAAAATATTACAAAATGTTCAACAGTCAAAAAACAAATGTAGATTGGCACAAAAAGGAGATAAGTTAAGATTGGTAATTGATTCTGTTTTCAATATAAAAGAGGCTTATAATGTAGTTCAAAAGCTCTCTTTATAGAGAATATGATTAATTAATATTGTTATAAATATTCAATAGTGTTTTAATATTAAAAAGAAGTTTTTAAATTTGCCCCCACAATGACCCATGGTGTAACTGGCAACACGTCTGGTTTTGGTCCAGAAGAGTCCAGGTTCGAGCCCTGGTGGGTCAACTGAGAGAGGTGGGTAACCACCTCTCTTTTTTAATCTTTTAGAAATGGATTCACAAAAAAGAACAGAGTTAGAGGAAATCGGAGAATTTGAACTAATAAACCGACTTACTCAAAAATTTAAGATTTCAAAAAAATCTTCTTTAATGGGTGTAGGGGATGATGCAGCTGTCATTGATGCATCAAATCAGAAGGCAGTTCTTGCATCAACAGATTCACTAATTGAGGGAGTTCACTTTAATTTAACGTATGTTCCTTTAAGGTTTTTAGGTTATAAAGCCATTTCAGTGAATGTTTCTGATATTTGCGCAATGAATGCAGAGCCCGAACAAGTTTTGGTTTCTGTAGCTGTATCAAATAGGTTTTCAGTAGAAGCTTTAGAAGAATTATACAAAGGGATTGAAGAGGCATGTGATTTCTATAAAGTTGATTTGGTTGGTGGAGATACAACTTCTTCATTGTCTGGTTTGGTTATAAATGTAACTGTAATTGGACAATCTAAAAAAGAGAATATAACATATCGCTCTGGAGCAAAGGAGTACGATTTAATAGTAGCTTCTGGTGATTTGGGTTCTGCATATATGGGGCTTCAGGTGCTAGAAAGAGAAAAAGTAGTATTTGAAGACAATCCGTCTATTCAGCCCGATTTAGACGGTCATGATTATATTGTACAAAGACAATTAAAGCCACAAGCTCGAATAGATATTGTAAAACAACTTGAGGAATTAAAGATTCTTCCTTCATCAATGATTGATATTTCCGATGGATTGGCCTCAGAACTTTTGCATATTTGTAAATCAAGCAAAAAAGGTTGTGTTGTTTATCTTGAGAAATTACCAATTGACACCAAAACAGTGACTACTGCAATGGATTTTAATCTGGATCATAATACTTGCGCCTTAAATGGAGGGGAAGATTATGAGTTGCTATTTACAGTAAATCAAAAGGAATTTGATAAAATAAAAGACCATCCAGACTTAACTATTATTGGGCATATTACAAATGAAAATGAAGGAATGTACATTGTGGATAAAAACGATTCTGCTATAGCAATCAAGGCGCAGGGTTGGAAGCACTTCACAAAATAATAAGCAAAATATTTACCGGTCAGTTATTTAGAGAAACAAAACATATAAAAGATTCGTATAAAAAACCTGAGAATTCCTATATTTGAATTAATATTATGAAAAAGCATACTCCGTTATTAATTTTATTGGCCGCATTATTTGTTGTTTCATCATGCAATAAGTATTCAGATGGACCAAAGTTTTCATTATTAACACGAAAAACCAGACTATGTAATGACTGGGAACTTTACAGCTACACTATAAACGGTTCTGAGGAAATTAAAGATAATCAGGTGGTGAAGCTTTCTATTGAAAAAGATGGGACATATTCGGCAGCTCAAATAACTGAAAATTTGGGCCAACTACAAGCAGATCATGAATATGGTGTTTGGGAGTTTAAAGAAAATAAAGGAATTATTTCAATGACCAAAGATACACTTCAAATTCCTGTAGACTGGGAAATTAAAGAATTAAGAAGTAAATACCTTACTTTGGAAAGAGTGCTAAGTAATAATACCTATACCAAAAGGTATAGAGTGAATTAATTGCTTTTTCAGTAGTTTTCTAGATAGAAGTGCTCGTATTCTGTGATATTTTTTCTTTCAATTAATATTTTTAGATTGCTGTTAGATATAAGGAAAGTATTTGCATTCGTATATTTCTGAAGTTCTCTTTTGCTTTTACTAAACAAAGCAATGTATTCTGTTGCTTTTTTCAGTGTTTTAAATTCTTTAATTAAGATAAGATCTTCTTTTTCGGATAATACTAAAGGAGTGGTTTTTAATCTTAAGCGTTTAAATTTTTTACTATTAAAAGAAGAGATTTTGACTTTGGCATCTTTACCTTTCATTTTATCTTTTAAGACTACTAGTGCATAAAGTTTTTCATCTTCTTTATAACTATATGGAGATTTTGCTTTTTCAAATGGGATGTTTTTTGAATATCCGTTTTCAATAATGTTAATCATTTCAGCTGCACGAGTTCCTTCTGAAGTATTTTTAAAACTTGCTACCAATTCGTTTAATTCAGGCAATAAGGACTTTTTATCTGAAGTTATTTGGGCTTTAGATGTTATTTTAAGCAATAAATACTTTTCTTTAAAGGAAAGCGCAGAGTCTTGTGATAAGAGACTGTCAATAGCGGATATGACATTATAATATTGTTTTTTATTGTACTGGTCTAGAAGCAATAAGTATTTTTTTCTTGCCTTATCTTCATTGGATTGACGTTTAAGATAAAAGTCAGGATCTTTTAAAAATGCGGCATAATCCGATTTTGGATATACATTTAAGATATGTGATTTGTATTTATTAGATTCAGATTTCCCTTCAAATATTTTATATAATTGAAATGATGCGCGAAGATCAATTCCATGAATTAAATTTTTATTATAAATTTTTATTAATAAATCTTTTGCAAGATCCGGCTCATTTAACTGATCTTTATATATAATGGCAGCATTAAAGCATGCGTTTAATAGACGTTCGATAGAACTATCCATAGCTGCTTTTGTAAGAGGAATGTTTTTTAATAAATTTTCAACCGAAAGAGAATCTTGTTTTTCATTTTCACTAGATTCTACGGTGCTATTATTTTCTTCTTCTTCCTGGTCAATAGAAATTTCTTCTATAGAAGGCATTTTTTCATTTCTTCTCCAGTCATCCGTATTTTCCCTAGCTCCCCACATTTTTTTAAAATCTACAGCTCCTTCTTTTTTAGATTTAGGGTTATTGAAATACCATTTACTGCCATTGGAAGAGTTTTGTGATGCATTATTTTGTATTTCCTGAAGAGCAATAAGTTTTGCTGCTTCCATTTCTTTTTGTCTTTGTTCTCTTTCTTTAATTAATTCAATTACATTTTCCACAAAAGCAATTCGATCATTCTCGGAAAGTTCGGCAATCATTTGAACACTATCTTCAAAAGAAATGATTTCTACAGCCTGAACAAGTTTGTCAAGTTTGTCAGCTTTGTTTTGAATAGCTTCAGCATTTGGGTATTCCTCCGGCATATATCTAGCGCAAGAATCGTAATATTTTTGAGCGGGGACATATTTTCTGTTTTGGTATGAAAGATCTCCAAGCTTTTCATATGCCATTGATTTTTGACGCTTATTTGTTGTGGAATAAAATGCAGATTTGGTTAATAAATCAATTGCATTTTCTTCATTTCCCTCTTCTAATTCAATAGCGCTTAATGCATAGTATATCTGATCAAGAAAAGGGGCGTTTTTTGCGTCTTTAAGCATTTTTGTTAACTGTTTTTTAATGGATTTACCACCGCCACAAAAAGCTCTTCTTAATCTGGCATTAAAATGCATTTCATAAGGTGCTGGGTATTTTAAACATAGTGTGTAATTATTTTGCGCTTTGTTTTTTTTGCCAGTTAATTCTGATAATTGAGCAAGAACAAAATATAAACGGCTTTTGTGTTTTCTTTTCTTACAATATTCTGTTGCTTTTTCAAGATATTTAATTCCATTTTTTAAGTCATTTTTTCGCAGAGCAAGTTCTGCTTTTGCTTTTTCAAGCTCCACAAACAACTTTTTTGGAAATTCTGCTGGCTCATTATTATTATCTTTTTTCTTTTTCTTAAAAAACAATTTCTTCTTCTCTTTTTTTGAATTGTTTTTTTGTTCCCTAACAACCTGGTCAAGTTCTTTAAGTTTAAAGCTTGCCTCTGTGTATAATCCTGTTTCGATGTCAATTTTAGCTTCCCAAAGTGTTCCAATATAATTTGAAGGATCGTTGGCATAAAATTTACTGATGTACTCAAAGTTTTTTTGAGCAGTCTGAAAGTCTCTTTTGTAATAGCTTGCGATTCCAATGGTTATAAAGTTTTCATCTATCCAAGAATTATATTCCACTTTTTTATAGGACCTGCTAATGCTTGGCATACTATGATTTTGAATTACATTTTTGCATTTAGAAATTGCGGTATCCAAAGAGGGGAGCATTCCTTCTATTTCGGTTTTATTAGGATTTCTTTCAATTGGAATTAAAGAGTAATAATCTTCTTTATAAGATGATCTATAGCTGTTTATGGATTGATTAATTAATTCATTTGCATTGAAATATCCATTATACCTTGCCGTAGTGCTGTGATAAGTTCTGTTAAGAAAAGCATTTTTGTTAGTAGAGCATGAAACGATTAGAAGGAGGCTAATCGAAAGGAAAAAAAGCTGCTTGTATATTTTAGATTTCATGGGTGTACTAATAACAGAAATATTTATAAAATATTGTTATAATTTATAATCATTAGGCAATATTTGTAAAAACAAATTGAATATCATCATCTTCTTCAATTTTATCAAGCATTTTTTCAATTTCTACTAATTGTTCTGCACTAAAATCAACGGGTTTAACTGGAAAGCGTTCAAGATTTGATTTTTGAATTTTGACATTGTTTTTATCTAAACCTGAAGTTAGTGAACCAAAAGCGGTGTAGTCTCCAAAGATTAAAATAGATTCTTCTTCTTTTTCAATTTTTTCACATCCAAAATCAATGAGTTCCAATTCAAGTTCTTCGATGTCACCAACAGTTTCAGTTTCAACTTCAAAAACACTTTTTCTGTTAAATAAATATTCTAATGAGCCATTAGGAACGAGAGTTCCTCCAGCTTTATTAAAGTAAGATTTCACATTTGCCACAGTTCGTGTAGGGTTATCTGTAGCGCATTCAACAAAAACCAAGACCCCATGAGGGCCTTTTCCTTCATAGTTTATTTCTGTAAACTGAGAGATGTCTTTTTGAGTTGCCCTTTTAATGGCGGCTTCAATATTATCTTTGGGCATGTTTTCAGCCTTTGCATTTTGAATTGCAGTTCTTAGTTTGGAGTTGGTGTCCGGATCAGGGCCACTTTCCTTTGCTGCCAAAGTAATAGCTTTTCCTAATTTTGGAAAAATACGAGACATCTTGTCCCATCTTTTTTCTTTAGCTGCTCTGCGATATTCAAATGCTCTTCCCATATAAGATTTTGAGCAAATTTAATTATTATAACAAATAGATAAAAGGGCTTTCTTTAATTTCATTTCAATTAAAAAATTGAAAGAGGGTTTGATAGAGAGTCCAAAGGAAAGGAAATGCCTCCAAATACCTTATTCTTATTGATGGAGTCTACTTCAAATTCAATTGTATTTGATTTATATTCAAATTGTATTTTTGTTTCACACGACTCAACAACACTTGTTTTATACTTTCCAGAATAAAAAATCATTTGATTTCCTTCTTCAGCAACTTTTAAAGCTGGAGAAAACAAAAAATAATAGATGTCCTTTTCTTTTCTTAAAAGTCCCTTGTCTATTAGAAGACTCAGAAAAGCATTTCTTTTTTCATTAAACGATAGAAGTAAAGAGAATTCAGGAACTTTAATTATTCTTTCTTTGGCGACTTGTTTTACATTAAAATCATCATCCATTTCAGTTTCTACATATTCTTGTTTCATTTTGTGAAACCCCCCTCTAACAAAGCTTAAATCTCCTTCCCAGGCATCAAGGAACTCGACGATAGGAAACCCTATGTTTTTGGTAAGCTTGTTAATGAATTTAATTAGGTTTTCATCAATGCTTTCTCTGAATTTAGATATGTCCAGGTGGATATTTGCAAATAAGTTGGTGTATTTTCCTTTTTTAAATGAAAAGCCCTTGTTTTTTAGTTTAAGGTTAATTGGGTAATTTCTTAGAAGTTGTGTGTTTATTTTAAAGCTATTTGAATCATACTTGTGTGATAACACAACTTCATTAAATCCAATTGACTTAATATCATTAGAGGTATTTGAAATAATAACTTTTTGTGAAGAAGTGCTTGTTCTTGCTAAAAAGTTCTTCCAAGATTTGCTTGCATTTCCTTTCTTGGCAAAGGCAACACAATTTATGGTTTTTTCTAAGTTGTCACCTATGTATAACAACAAGTAATCAGATTCATAATAAATATTTAGATTCAGATCAGAATGATGAAAAATGGTCTTTTTATTAACTAGTGTATCTGAAAACGAAAATGAGTTTTTGAGTTTTTGAATTCCCGAGATTAACTTAACACTATCATTTACTTCTATCAAAAATCCCCAGTCTGCTTCATTTTCACCAAAAATATAAATAGGTTTTTGTATGTTTATTCCATATGTTTTTGCTTGACTGAGTAAAAAATCAGGAGATAAAAAATCTCTGAAAGGAACCTGCATTTCTTTTAAGTTTCGTTGTAAATTTTTAGAGAAATCTAAAAGATGAATTTTTCCTTTATAACTTGTGTTTGGTAATCGATCTATAATACTTGGCCTATTGTTTTGTTTATCAAAAAAGGGATTAACAATAAGCAATATGATTAATGCAAGAGCAAGAAATAGAATTAAAAATGCTTTTTTTCGCATCTTTTATTTTAATTGTTTGTGAAAAGGTAGATAGCATTGATTAAATCCAATAAGTGTACTCCTTTATTTTTTTTGTTTTCATCACAATTGTAAATCAATTTATATCTAGTTTGATTGTCTTTTGTAAGATTTGATAAAAATTGAACATTTCCATGACCATTTTTTATAAATGAAATAAATTCAGCTTCCTTGGAAGGAAACAAGCTACTTGGGATTTGGCTTATAGATTGCTCTAGGTTTGATTTAAAGTAGATTGCTCCACCATTATTTATATCTCTGATTTCTTTTTTAGAAATTAATGGTTTTTCGTAGCCATTTCGATTATCATGAATCATTTTTGAGTCATTGGTGATAAAAAAAATGTTTTTTTCATGAAAGAAATATAAAGGAGCAGCACTCATAATGGCATCTTCGTAACGCCAGTAATTGTCTTTCTTTTTTAATAAGGGATCTAGTTTTGATACACTATTAAAAATTTTAGATAATAAATTTTTATTTTCAGAACAAACACCAATTGTAAAAAGAGGCATAAGTTCTTCTTTTTTAGAGATTACTTCAGTATACTCGAAGGTTTCTTCATTATATTCATGTTCAATTTTATCTGTTTTTATTTTTTCAGTTCCATTAAAAGTGGCAAAAACACTCCCTTGATATGCCTTAAAAAGAGCTTCTTTATTAATGAATTCATTTAAAATGTCAAACATTATAACTCCTCTTGTTATTTTTATATTTGTTTGTTTTCTTAGTATAGGCAGAAGTGTTTCTACCATTTTTTCATAAGCAGCCTCTAAATTTATTTTATAGATAAAGAATGCCGCCATATCTTGAGGGATATAATTTCTGATAGACTTATTAAGTTTTGTTTTATTTAGTTCTGAATAGACAAGCCCCATTTTTTCACTGTATGAACTGGTTAGGTTTAACTCAAGTCCGTTATTAACAAAGCTTAAATCACCAACTGTTTTGCTGTTTTTATAAATGGATTCAATTTCTCCAAATGCATTTTTTGAAAAGTTATATTTATTCCAAATACCCATTGCATTTCTAGAATTGTCAAAGTAAACTGATCCATCGGTTTGATGATTAATTTGCTCTTCAAAATTCTTATCTGATTTAATTAAGTTTTTGCCATCAATAATTAATTCATCAATAATTATTTTTTCATATTTATCATGCAATGCAAGTTGAACACTATCTCTTAATTCTAAATATCCTTTTTCTTCTAATTCTTCAAATTCATTACTTTCAACCCAATCAAATGTGTTTTTTGTATCATTTTTAACATTGTCATCTTTTAATTTATTGAGATAGCCCTTTGCATTCCAGATAGAATCTGTGAGTTCATTTATTTTTTGTTCATTACATTCCAATCTTATAAGAAGTGCACAGCCACTTTTAATAAACAGTTTGTTGAAATATGAGCTATAGAGCTCATATCCTTCATATATTGATTCTTCGTCATCAAAATCATCAAAAACCTCAAATAATTTCTCCTTATTACTTAAGCCAAAAGTGACGCCAGAGATTGAATAGTTGTTTGTCTTGCCAGAAAAAACACTCATTTTTTGATTTAAGTTAAGTCCAGCATCTTTAATCTTTTTTTTGTGAGTAGATCCATCGTATTGTTCTTGCTCAAGCTCAGACATAAAAGCATAGGACATTAGCTCATTTAAAGGAAGCTCTTTTATTTCTGAGAAATCATGTATGCTAAATACAATAAGCGCATCCTTTGGTATTAAATCTTCTGAATTTTGTGAAAACCCTGACAATAGAAAGAGTGTCATTATGAGAAATAGAAAGGATTTTAAAACATTCATAAACTTTATAGTTAATATAGATTACAGGGCATTGTAAAATTAGATAAATTCTATTTATTAATTCTTTTTTTAAGTGTAATTAAATTGTCAATTGCCTTTGGCTTGTGAATTAAAATATAAGGATTTGTTTTAAGCATTACCGCTTTTTTGCTTTTAGAAAGTTTTGATTGACTATTTAAAGTGCTTTTTATTTCATTGTCGAACCTTGTTATAGACACATATTTTCCATTTCTTAACAGTTCAATGTCTTTTTTTGGAATTTTCGCCACTTGTTTTCTCGATATTTCAGGGATTTTTCGTTCTAGTTGTCCGTCTTTCCATGAAAGCCACTCAAAGTTTGAGTTTGTTACACTTTCATCTTTGCTGAGTTCATTAAACACTATTTTTAACGAATTTTGAAGAGTCTTAATGTTTTTAAAGTCGCATTTTAATTTAAAAACAAATTGCTCATAATTTTTTTCAATGCTGACATCGCTAATGCCATTTTGGAGACTAAGTAGATTTTCAAATCGATCTATTTTTTTTTTAACTTCTTCAATATTGGGCATTTTTTTTCCGTCCAAACTATCCAATGCCAATATAGAATTCACTTTTGTTTTGCTTGAACTAAGGTTCAGTGTATATTTAATTGTACCTGACCCATCAAGATTTATTTTCACATCATCAATTATTTCAATACACGATGAACAACTTAATAGGACAATTAATAGGGGTAGGTATTTGTACATATTCACATTTAGCACTAAAAACATGCCATAAAAAAAGCCCATTTAAATGGGCTTTTTAATTCATTAGAAATTCCAGACATCATGTTCGAAATCTCGCATTTCATCTTTAATTCTTTTTGATTCGTATAAGGCGTCTCTTCCAAAACGATACTCCTCAATTTTTCTATCAGACAAACTACTTTCTTTATAAACTACAGCATTGAATTTTCTTTTCCAGAACAAATCGTCGTAAGACATCCATTGCGCATCCGTTTTGGGGTTATAACAATAAAAGTTTTTTAACACCTGTCTAACATGAGGGAAGTATAACCAAAACAATGGTCTTTCTGCTTCAGTTTTCATGTCTTTTATAACGGGTACTCCATTAATAATTACCTCCACTTTTTCTTCTACTTCATCCATAACAACTGGAGCAATTCCAATAATCCGAACTTTAAATTTTGAAGTTTCTTTGTCAAAAAACCAATCTTCTTTTAAGTACCATTTTGTAATTTCTTCTGGCTTAAAGAATTTTTTGATTTTTATTCTAAATTTAGCTGCAACAGGGTCAGGCTGCATTCCTCCATAATCAAAAGTAAAAGCTAGATTTTCATCTGTTGTTAGGTTTGCTTGATGCTCATTATACGCTCTTTCATCCATGTTTTCACCTTCCATGATTGTAAATTGATATGCACCAGAGTTAGCTATTACAGCATCTTTAATTTTTTGAGGTGCATTATTTGATATATAGCATGGTAGGTTTGAATTTGGATCGAATATAGGATCATCTTTATCGAATGTTTGTTTACCAATCATGTTTTGTAGTTTGGTGTCAAAATCGATGTCATTCGGATCAAGAGGGTATTTAAATGAATCTCCACCTACAATTGCTGCAACTTCATCTCCAGTATTTAGATCTGTTGTCTTAGCTCTATCTGCATAAAAAGCAGTAATAGATTTATCCTGCATGCTTTTTGTTAATATATAGTATAAGCTAAATCTCCCTTGAGCTGATGCTTGTAATTCATTAGTAGCTCCTTTTGAAGCACTCGTTAGATATTTTTCTGTTGGAAAGTATAAGCTATGGTTTATTTTTTCACGTAAATCAATATAACTCCACGTTCTTTTCCCCCATACATAATCGCTTTCTCTAACATGTTCATAAGGAACGGGTCTTCTTTTCGAAATTATGTCACTTTTGCGGTAGACACCATCTATAACACCTGATCCAGGATTATTTGGCGATGTAATAACGTTATCTGGCCCAATTTTGGGTTGGCTGAAACCAGAAATTGGAATTACAAACAATAAAATCAAAAGAAAATTTTTCATAATTTTTATTTTACAGTACAAATTTTGAGAAGACATCACCTGAAGATGTCCCTCCGTAGGAAATAGATATGGCAAACTCTTTCGCACCAGAACTTCTCATTGCTTTTAAATAGTTCCCTTTTATATTTTTACCACCTCCAGTTAATGGTTGTGGTAGACCAGGAACAAATAATGTATATGTTTTCACATAAAAAGAACCTTTACTTGGCGAAAATGGTACATTGTCTCCATACTTTAATTGTAATCCACCTCTACCAAGACGCGCTTTTGGAGAGTCGCTACCATTTAAAAATATTTTTGGTTTTGGACATGGTTTAACAATGTATCCTTCAGATTGTTTAAGGCTTACACTTTCACCTGCTGGCGTGACTGCTTTTAATGAGAATTTAATGGTTCTGCCAACTTGTGATTTGCTTGGTTTGCAAACATAGTCTCTATTTCCTTTTTTTCTAGCACCACCTCCAGATAAGGTAACCGATTTATATTGTCCACCAGCGGCACATCTTAGTATATTGTCAATCTCAGCATATAATACACGCATCTCTGGCATTTCTACAGTTGCTTCTTTATCTGAGGTTACTACACCAACTTTACAAAACCAACTTTCTGATTTTTTACCCCCTGACTTAGATTGTATAGAAATTGTTCCGGATAGTGATTCTGTTTCACCACCTGCGGTTCTTTCTAGAATAGCAGTACCATTACTTGTTCTTAAATTTACTGGAGTTGGAAGAGCTGCTCCGTTAACAGAATCAAGTGTTGCTTCAGGTTTGTTGTCAGAGTCATACGCTCCAAGAACAACCTCTACTCTGTAAGGACTATTTGCTTCCGCAACTCCAGGGCCACCGGCAAAGGCTACCAATTTGTTAAACGAGAAATCTCCAGTTGAAACCCGTCCTTTTAAATGCTGAATTGCTTTTGCTCTTGCAGTTAGTGCATCAAGCTGAAGTTGTGAAAGAGAAGCAACGGCAGCAACCAAAGGTGAATGGTCAAAGGTTTTTCCAATCCAGTGAACATTAGAGACTTCATTAACTTCTTCGAAACGTTCTTGTTTTGTCAATGATTTATATATTTCAGTAATAATACCTGCATCTTCTCCGTGCTTTATCTTTTGTTTTTTAACCATTGCATTAATCTGTTTTTCAAGATCTTTTGGGTTTTTAAACTTGTTGATTTTTGTGGTTTTGCACACATACTTTGCACCGCCACTGATATTTCCTAAACTATCTTTATCACCAGGAACTTCGTAGGTGCCTATTACATCGCAAACTTTACTTCGAAAATCAATTAAAGCCTTCCAAATTCCCATTCCTTTTCCATTTGGAGTTGGATCAGCAATTTCGGCGCCACACATTTCATGCATTGGGATATCATATTGATCTTTTGCCTGTACAGCAAAAAGATTAAGCCTTGCTGGGGTTACGCCATGTTTGTTTTTTGGCCCCTTTTTGTTAAAATTCCAAACAACATGTTCTTTGCTTTTATCTACAGCTTCTTCGACTTGTTCCCCAGATAATTTTAATATATGAAATTTAGCTTCATCGACTAGTTGAATGAATTTCCCAGTTTCCTTGTCTATCTTTTCAATGTCAGCCAAAAGTCGACCAATTTTTGCTGCTTTAGCTGGGTTTTGTTTAGCATTTGCAGATTTCTCTCCTACAAGGATTGCTATATATTCATCGCCTCTTGCCAGTTGTTCTCTAGCTGCAGTTGCTGTACCTTCTTCAATAGAGCAAAATGCATCTAGAATTGATTTTGACACATTTAGTGCTAGTAATGCGGTTAATACGAGATACATCATCCCGATCATCTTTTGTCTTGGTGTTTCCTTACCTCCTGCCATTTTTAATTTTGTTTTATATAATTAGTATTATACAAGTAGTGTTTAGTTAACTTTTAAAATTATTCGCCTTTCATTGAACGTAACATGTTTCCATATATATTGTTCAAATCTGTAAGGTTTTTCGCCATCATTTCCATATTTTCCTTGTAGTTCTTTGTGTTTTGAGCCGAAGCTGCAAGGTTCTCCATCATGTCAGAAACTTGGCCCTGGAATTTCTCTGTTGCTTCCAGGTGAGCAGATGATCCTTGAAGCTGTAATTCATAAACATTGTTCAATGCTGACAAATTTTTGGAAAATATATTCATTTGTTCTCCGACAGATTCATTTTCACCAGTGCTTGAGGTTAATCTTACAATATTATCAGAAGCAGTAGAATACGCATTAGATAAAGAGCTTGCACTTTCGTTCATTTTTTCTGAAGCTCTTGAATAAGACTCTGAGAGTCTAGATACTCCATCTGAAGCTTCTTGTGAAATTTTATTAATGTTTTCAGAAAGTTTATCAGAAGCTCTAGAATATCCATCAGAAAGCATCGAAACATTTTCAGATGCGTCTTGAAGGCTTGAAACGTAGCTATCTGTAGCTGAAATTGCAGAAGTAGTTGATTTGAGTTGTGCAGCATTATCTCCAAGATTTCTCATTCCATCCCCAAGCTTATCAATCAAAGCTTTATCGATGTGTGCTTCTTCTAGCATATTTGTTAGTCGTTGAATTTCGGTTTGGTCTTCTTCTATAGCATTCTCTCCGTCTTCAGAAGCAACTCCTGCTAATTCTGGATATACCAACTCCCAATGCAAATCTTCGTGAATAGGTTCCATAACAGACATTATAAATATCCCCGCTTCAGTTAAAAGTCCAACTGTCAATAATATTCCTGATCCGGGCCAGTGCATAATTTTAAATAAGGCTCCTACAATTACAACTGCTGCACCTAATCCATAAACATATTTCATTATGTTTTTCCATTTCTTACTAGCAAAAAAACTTTGATCTCCTGAACTCATAATTATCTAATTTTAAAATTTAAAAAGTTTATTTTATTTAATCTATATATGCGAATATAATATTTTGTTTTAATTCTACCTTAGCTGAATATCACTTTGAATTTCTTCTCCTCCTTCTTTTGTGAAGTCTTTTCCTCCACGACCAAGGTGAGTCATGACATTTCTAAATCCAATATAGCATTTAGCAGTGTCTTGATATTCGTAGGAACGAGCACCTGTTTGAAGGTAATGTCCAATGTCTTTCCATGAACCTCCTCTAATCACTTTTCTTTTCATTACTGGTGGATCCCATTTTTTAGCGTCGTATCGGTATTCTGGGTTTAAATCATGCATGAACTCATAACTTGATTCGTCATAAGCAGATTCACACCACTCAGAAACATTTCCAGCCATACAAAACAGACCAAAGTTATTAGGGTTGTAAGAAAATACTTTTACGGTATGTAACCCTCCATCTTCAAAATAACGTCCCCTCATAGGTTTGAAGTTTCCAAGAAAACAACCAGAAGCATTTCTTATATATGGACCACCCCAAGGGTAAGATTGAAGGGCTAAGTCACCACGAGCAGCTCTTTCCCATTCAGCTTCAGATGGCAGACGGAAATTGTTTACATAAACGTCACCATTAGAAATTAAGTAACCATTCATTAGTTGTGTTCTCCATACAGAGAATGCTTTAGCTTGCTTCCAAGTAACCCCGACAACAGGATAATTGTCATAAGCAGTATTCCAAAAATACATATTTGCCATATCATCGTTGTTGGAATAAGTAAAGTCATGAACCCAACAAAGAGTATCTGGATAAACAGCAATTTTCTCATGAATAATAAATCTACTTCTGTCAGAATGACCTCTATATGCATTCCATCCCATTTTTCTGTTTAGATAACCCATATCTAAATCTTTACCTGAGATAAATCCATCTCCTTCTTCATTTTCTTTTCTTTGTTGTTCCCATTTTTCTTCAGAATTTGGATCTATGTTTTCAGAAATTTCATTGAAAGAACCATCTGCATTAACACGGTCAATAGGGTTTCCTCTATTTGTAGAGCTTAAACTTGGATTTATTTCCGGTTGATTTTTGTTATATAACAAAGCACCATCAGCTCCACTAACTCTCATGTCAGCTGCTTGAGGTGTTGCGCTGAAATTAAAAGCACCAGCAGATTCACCGACTTTCCCTTTTTTCGAAGCTTCTACATAATCAATCCAATAATATTCATAAATTAATTTTCGAGTATCAATTTCCCGTCTTTTAAAATAACGTTCATGAGAAGGAAGGTACATATCAGCTAATAAAGGCATTAATTTGGGGTTTTGATAATCTATTTTTGGATTATCATACCAATTTAACGAAAGCATTTTTCTAGCTTCTTGAAGTCTTGAATATCCATCTTCAGGTGAGCTTTCTTTATATACAGCTTCAATAATGTCTATTAACTCACTTGCATCAGTTTCAAAATTATCTTCTTTAAAAATTTCTGGCTCATCAGGCTCAAACCAATAACTCACAGTATCATCAGGATTTAGGTTTCCATAATAATCCACAAAAGGTTCATCATCTCCGCCTTTTAAAAACAAGACATCTTGTTCAAAGTTTATATAATCAGCAACACCTTGAATGTCTCCATCACTTGATTGCATTCCACTAGACCTAAAAGCTAACTTTTCAAGAGCAATAGAATCGCGAACCCAATCAACAAACTGTCTGTATTCATTGTTTGTTATTTCAGTTTGGTCCATATAAAAGCCTGCAATAGAAACCGTTTTATGTTTAGCGTCTTGTGTTTGAAAGATGTCCTGATCTTGAAGCCCCATAGTGAATCCTCCTGAAGGAATATAGACCATTCCTACTGGAAGCTCAGGATAAAAAGGTTTTCTTCCTTGCGTTCCAATTAACTCATAAGGTCGTGCAGGTGTACAAGCGTACATTATCGCTCCTATACCTATAAGTAACAAAAATCTTTTCATAATCTTTTATTTTTTGTCGTCCTAACATTAACCAAATCTAACAGCTTAACATTTTAAGGCCTTACGTTATAACGGCAGTATAACAAAAATGGTTACACAATTATACATTTTTTTTTATAGCCACCTAGGGTGATGAATTTTTTGAATAGGTGGTGGTGGAATATAAATACAATATTTAACAAATAGTTCGTGACTACCTCTTGAGATACTTGCTAATTTATTTATAGTTAAATCATAAGAATATCCAACAGACAATTCTTTCATTGGAGAATAACCTACCATAAAGGATATCGCATCGGAGGTTCTGTAGCTTAATCCACCCCACAAATCATTGCCAGATAAATCATATATATATCGTGCGTTAATGTCAGCAGAAAACTTAACCATGTCCGTTCTAAGTAAGGTTTGAACATCGATATCTCCACCAGCGATATCAGGGAAGCTTTTTCCGCCCATTAAGTAGTAGTGTCTGGCGGATTGAAAATTTTCAGCTAAATTGTTCGGGCCTTCCATAAGGCTTTCACTAAGGTGTGTAGATGAAAATCCAGCGTAGTAATTTTTTCCTTTGAAATAGAGTCCAAAATTCAGATCCAGATTAACCGCTGACCAGTCAGTAGGAAGTGATGGATCTGGATTGCTTGTTGGTGGAACCCAGTCGGGCTTCATCCCATAATTCATTATACCAACGCCAATTCCAATTCCTAAGGTTCCCGCATTTCCCAATGATAGAGGGTAAGAATAATTTAACAATACGTTGTTTTGTCTTGCGAAACCAATAGCATCATGATAAAAAGAGATGCCTATACCACCAGGGAAGAATCGACTTAAATTAGCTTCAACATTTAATACTGCAGAGTTTGGAGCACCATTTACTTTATCCCATTGGTTTCTGTAAATAGATGTTCCGCAAATTCCCGCATCATTAGTAATGTCAAATGCTGTTGAGCCAGGGTTAATGCTCATTTTGTCATACATAAAATGCGTTATCAACTTATCCTGTTGTGAGAAAACAGAAAAACTTAAGAAGAGTAACGACCATAAAATATTTCTCATAAAATAGTTTAAAAGCCTAAAATTCAGTGGTTTTACCATTGTTATTAATGAAAAAACACACTGTAAATGGGCTCTAAAATAATTAAATTTTATAACAAATTACTAATTTATATAGAAAATAGCAATTCATTTATATTTATTATGGATAAGTAACTTTTAAGTTAAGAGTAGTTATTGTAGTTTTTGGTATGTTTTCCACCATAAATTAGGGATTTCATTCTTCATTGCTTTGTCATAATCACCCTTGTCACAAGGAACCAAATAATGACGGTCGTATTTGCTTCCTTTTACTGATGGGTAAGGGACTTCCATCCACCATCTTGTGCTCTTGTCGCTTTTGTAGAAGACAATGCATTCGCTTATTTTTTCCAGATTAACAGAAAATTTAGTATAGTTTTTTTTGCTTCCTATTGGATAGTCATTTTTTCTAGCACAGAATCCGTTAAGAAAATACCAAATAATTTCAGAGATTAATTTATCAGCTTCAATAGTTTTAAATTCATTGCTATAATTAAATATTCCAAAAGAGGATAATTTATCGCTTATCCCTGCATAATGAGAGATTTGACATGCTTGTTCAGCGTAGAAACCATTAATCTTTGAATTTTGATAATTTGTTTCAGCTTTTTTGATACTGTTAAAGTCAAAACTAATTAAATCGGCATTTCTTAAATGAGGCTCTGCCTTTTTGAAATCACCATTAAAATCTCCTAAACTGCAGCTGTCAAAATATAATTTTTCAAATAGTTCTAGTTCTTTTGAATCTACATATGGGGTTTGCAGCCCAATATTTGAATGATTAAACAAATAGCACGGCCTTTTCATTAATAAATGACTTAAAAACCCATTGCTTGTTGCTTCAGTATTGATGTCTCCAATATCAAGTGAATAATCAATAGTGCAAGTATTTATGGTTTGTTCTAATTTTTCATACGCATCATACATAGCAAGTGTTAAATCTTGAGATCCACCGATTACAATAGGCATGCACCCTTTTTTTAACAAACCACACATCACTTCTGATAATGCGATAAAAGAATCGTTTTTTGTTTTACCAGGAATAATTTGTCCTAAATTATATAGATTAAACTCCCAGTTGCTTTTCCAGTACAATTCATAAAACTCTTTTTGAAAATTAAATGGTTCTGTGTTGGGGGATTGAGAATGATCATCTCTATCTTCGGGTATAGCTATTAATGCAACAGAATTTTTGCTAATTTCAGGGAACTGTTCCTCTTGGTATTCGGTTATTTTGTTGCCAATAGTATTTTCAGAAAAATCTAGTGTGTTTTTGTTACAAGGCTTCAGGTAGAAAGAAAAATCCATTTTTTTTGAGATTATACTCACGAAATTAACGTGTTTATGAATAGCAGATTAATTTCTTTGATGAAAGAAATAAATAGCCGATGGTTGAAAACTGCTATGATTTTAATTTAAAATCCCTTTTCCTTGTCTTATTATTTCAATATTATTATCAACAAGATTAACAACTGTTGATGCAATAAGCTTTCCTTTTCCTCCATCAATTACTAAATCAACAGCATTTTCATAACGTTGATAAATTTCAAAAGGATCGGTAAAGTAATCTAATAAAGTGTCTTCTTCATCGTGAAGTGATGACACAACAATTGGATTTTCTAAATTGTCTAATACATCATTAATAATGTTGTTTGATGACATTCGTATTCCAATTTCTTTTTTATTGGAATTGAAAAGTTTAGCGACAATAGAAGAAGCGTTTAAGATAAATGTAAAAGGCCCAGGCAAATTGTGCTTTAATATTTTAAAAGTTTTTCTGTCAATTTGTTTTACATAATTTGAGATACTAGAATGATCTTTACAAATAATTGAGAAGTTGGATTTTTTTAGAGGGGTGTTTTTAAATGCAGAAAGGGCTAGTAATCCTTTTTTGCTGTTTAAATCGCAAACTACAGCATATATTGAATCGGTGGGTAAAATGACCAAGCCTCCTTTTTTCAAAATGGATATAATTTGCATTATAAGCCTTTTGTCAATGTTGTTATTGTTTATTTCTATTAACATCGGTTGTTCTTAGTAAAACCAAACACTTCCAAAAAACTTTTGGTGTCTTTTGGAGCTCATGAATTTATTTCCTCCTACCGCTTTAATAAGAAGATAATAATTATCATTTTGAATGATTCTAATGTGATGAAGGCCGTCTGTGTATGTATCTGAAACACCATCGATAATTAATTCTCCGCTTTTAACTTTTCTTTTTATTCCAGGAACTTCATTTGAGTTATTTATGTATACATTGGCCAATTCATCAATATCTTGTTTTTTTTCATGAGGAATAACCTCTATTGAATAAGTGTTTCCTTGGCCAAATTCATTGTAATAAATTTTTTGTATTCCGTTATCAAATTTCTGTATTATAGGTTTTCCTGGGAATTCTGCTTTTAGGTTAATGATTGTGTCTGTGTAGTGGTATTGATTTGTTTTTTTAATAGCTGTTTTCTCAACAGGGATTTCTGAGGAAATTGTATGGCGAACAGCTCTGACATTGTAATCTTTTCTTTTAAGCAGGTTTAAAATTCCTTGTTTCCCTCCTAAATGACCAACACCTACGATACAAAAAACATTTTTGTCTTTGATTAATTCTAAAATGCTATCTGTCATTTTTAAGTTCCTGTCAATTATGAGTTTCTTATACGCTGTTTTACTTTGACTAAGATTTAATTTAATCAGAGAATTTATTTTGTGGATATTCGCATTTAAATAAAGAGTTTTTAGTTGAGTTTTAATCGGTTTGTTCCCCGAATTAACTTCCTTTTGATTAGTGATTTCAAAGACATCTAACTTGTTTAAGATGTTTTTTTGATACTTAATCGTTTCCAGAAACCCGACTTTCATTCCCGAGATGTTTGCATAATTTTGGAAATAAGCATCTATAAATTGAGGCATGCCATCTTCACTTCCGCAAGCTGTTTTGCTTGCCTTGTTACTTGTTGCATAAATCATTCCTTGACGGTCAATTTTCAATGATTTTTTGCTTATTTTGTCTCCTGTGTTGGTTATTGGCACTGAAAGGATATTTGCTTCTAAAACTAACAAATCACTATTGTAGAGAGCGATGTATAGAGAATCCGGAAAGTTGAATAAAGATTTTTCATTGCTATGTAAACTGCCAAAAAGATAAAACTTGTTATTGTTTTGTTTGTTTGTTACTTCCCATAGAAGACCTTGGTTATGTTCTATAAATGTTTCGCTTTGACCATAGGTTAAATGAATAAAAAATAATAGTCCAATTAATGTTTTATTTATCTTAATCAATGCTTTTTTTTTAAATAAATACTTTTTCAATAAATGATTCTCCGAAAAAATAAGGAATTTGTGCGAGGTTATTTATTTTTTTTGATAAAATAAATCCTGGACTCAATCCTTTTGCAATTCTTCCATGCGTGTTTTCTAGGCCCATAGCAAAGGCAGCGTTAACAGTGAGGGCGTTATAAGCTTCTTCTGGTTTTAATTTCATTTTAACGCATGCTAAAGACCATATTGTGGAGAGGTTAAAACAGGGAGAGGATCCTGGATTAAAGTCGCTGGCAAGAGACAATGCAATATTGTTGTTGATTACCTTTCGAGCATCTCCAAATGGGATTCCTAAAAAATGGGAGCATCCAGGAAGCATTGTGGCTATACAGTTACTCTTCTTTAATGCCTTAATGTCTTGTGTGCCAATTTCTTCAAGATGATCTACAGAAATGGCATTATATTCAATTGCTTTTTCTATCCCACCTAAAATGGAAAATTGATTAACATGAACTTTTGGCTTTAAATTGTGTTTTTTTGCAGCTTTAAGAATTTGTTCCATTTCTTTGACAGAAAAATAATTTCTTTCACAAAAAACATCAATATACTCGGCTAATTTGTTCTCCGAAACTTCGGGTATTATCTCATTGGTAATTAAGTCAAGATAACCTTGGTGATTGTTTTTAAACTCTTGAGGATAAGCATGAGCCGCAAGAAGTGTTGCCTTTATTTTTATTTCCCCTTTTTCTTTTATTTTTTTAATAACGCGAAGCATTTTTAATTCCGCATTTTTGTTAAGACCATATCCGGATTTTATTTCAAGCGCACTGGTTCCGGAGTTTTTGATTTTGGATATAATTTTAATTGTTTTCTCAAATAATTCATCTTCAGAAATGTTTTGCATTGCTTTTGCAGAATTTAATATCCCTCCACCTTTTAATGCAATTTCTTCATACGTTAATCCATTAATTCTATCTACAAATTCCCCCTCTCTTGATTTAGCAAAAACCGTGTGGGTGTGAGAGTCGCAAAATCCTGGAAGAACGAATCTTCCTGTTGCATCAATAGTAGTAAAATTTGATTCATTTTTGTTTTTATAATTCCTCATTTCACCGTAATCCTGTACAACGCCATCTTTTATTTTTAAATAGGAATCATAAACTATCGGTAAATCCGCCATTTGACTTCCTTTTTTAATTTTTGGATTTTTTTCTCCAGCCTGAACTAATCCTTTGATATGTTTAAAAATATAGTTGTTCAAATTTTTTAATTTAAAAGAATGGTATTGATTAACACGAAGGTAAATAAATGTTTAATTTTGTGTGTAAAATTCGCGTTTTATAATGAAAAAAGGAACAAAGTTATACAGTATTGTTAATTTTAAGTGTCCTAAATGCCAACAAGGAGATTTTTTTGTTTCTCATCCCTATCATCTTAATCATCTTGGAGATGTTAGAAAAAACTGCAATAAATGTGGGCTTAATTATTCAAAAGAGCCTGGATTTTATTTTGGAGCAATGTACGTTGCTTATGCGCTTGGAGTAGCTCTTTTTGTGATTGCTTGGCTTTTTATGAATTTTGTTTTTCCAAACTTATTGCCTTTATGGCAAATTGTCTTTATTTGCTCCTTGTCTTTATTGTTGGCTCCATATTTCTTTTCTCTATCAAAGATTATTTATGCAAACTTTTTTTTTAAATACGATCCGAATATAGATCTCTGAAATTTTTTTCATTGTATTTTTACTTATCTTCGTGTTCCATTGATTTTGAACATATGAGAAAGCTACTCCTTCTTTCGTTTTTTTGTTTCCCTTTTTTATTTAATTCCCAGATAATTTATGTTGATATCCCTGATACAACTTTAACTCCTGTTGGTGGTAGTTTTAATTATTATATGGATTTAAATAATGATGGGGTATATGACTTTCTTATTAATCTTAGTGGCGACATTCAACTGGGATATATTCAGCTTAAAGCAAATGGCGCTAATATTACCAATATGGCACTTGAGGCAGATTTGTCTCTTGGTGAGGCTTGGAAAATGACTTGTCAAGATTCGGTAAATGCAAGTTCATCTGTTTGGAATAATTTATCGGGCGCCTTGCCTATAATTACTTACCTTCAAGGAGCAAGTTTTGGTTCTCAATTTAATGGAGGTGTTGTGGACGGCTATTTAGGTGTTATGTTTATGGACACGCTATCAACTGTTCATTATGGTTGGATTCGTGTAGATGTGCCCGATACTGTAATGAGCCTTACAATTAAAGATTTTGCTTTTACTTCTAGTCCGAATGGAATATTGGTTTGTGATATGGGTAACCCGTGTCCAAATGGTGTTTTAACACTTAATATGTCGTCAACAAATGAGACCGTACTTGGATCAAACGATGGATCTGCGATGGTTTCTGTTTCAGGGGGAGTTCCTCCTTACACTTACCTTTGGAGTAACTCTATGACAACTCCTTTAATCGCTCTATTGACTCCGGGATATTATTCTGTTGTTGTTACTGATTTTGAGGGCTGTTCAAATAGCGATTCGGTATATGTAAACTATGGGCAACCTCCCGTGATGGTTAATGATTTGAATCAGAATAAAATTAGTGTTTATCCCAATCCTTTTGATCAGTATTTAACAGTCAAAAATCATTTAAAATCACCCACAGATATTACGATATACACAGCCAATGGAGCTGTTTTGTTAAGAACACAAAAAAATGACATTAATACGTCAAGTTTTGATTCTGGAGTCTATTTACTTAGGGTTAAAGTGGGTGAAGAGGTTTCATACTTCAGGCTTCTTAAGTATTAAAGAATTCTATTTAAATCAGTCTTATGTCATTAATCACAATAGTTACAGGTTTGCCTAGATCGGGAACATCTTTGATGATGCAGGTTTTTAATGAGTCTAATATTCCTGTTTTGACAGATGGGGTTAGGGAAAAAGATGAAAATAACACCGAAGGCTATTATGAGCTTGATGATGTTAAAAGAATAGTAAAAGACAATTCTTTTTTGCAAAATGCTCAAGGCATGGTTTTGAAAATTGTTTGTCCCCTTCCGTTATTTTTGGATTTAAATTTTAATTACAGGGTAATTGTGATGCGAAGAAATATGAATGAAATTCTTACATCTCAAGAGAAAATGTTAAATAAAAACCAACAAGGGCAGAGATTAAACCTCTCAAAGATTTATGAGTCTCATTTATCTAAAATGTATTCTTTTTTTGAACAAAATAAAATTGAATATATAGATGTTTTTTATTCAGAATTAGTTGATAATCCGGAGAGTGTTATAAATGGAGTGATAGGTTTTTGTGAATTAACTTCAGAAATAGAAGAGTTGAAAAGTGTTGTTAATCCGAGTTTATATAGAAATAGAGATGAAAAAAGATAACAAAAAAGAAGATATTATAGAAATACCCTATAAGGTCACGCCTGCTGGATCATTGGGGGTGCTAGCTTTGGGGCATGTGGGGATTAATGCATGGAGGGAAGCGAAGAAAAATAAACAAAAAAACAAAACATTTAAAAAGTGAAATTTTTGTATGGATTTTATTTTAAAGTTATGTTGTTAGGTCAAATTTCAGGATGATAATCATCCTTTTTTTTAAAGTTGAAATGAAAAAAAATAAATTGCTTTTAATTGGTTGGGATGCTGCGGATTGGAAGATCATTAACCCAATGATTAAAGAGGGAAAAATGCCTGCTTTGAAGGGCTTAATAGAAAGAGGGGTTTGTGGGAACTTAAAAACATTGGACCCGCCTTTGTCTCCAATGTTATGGACAAGTATGGCAACAGGTGTGCGCCCATATAAGCATGGCATAGGGGGATTCGTCGAGCCTAGACCTGATGGAGAGGGCTTGAGGCCTGTTACTTCAACTTCGAGAAAAGTGAAGGCAATCTGGAATATTCTTCATCATGAAAAAATGAAAAGTAATATCGTTTCATGGTGGCCAAGTAACCCAGTGGAGCCTATTGATGGCGCAATGGTTTCTAATCTTTTTCATGTTCCTAATTCTGCTAAAATAGAAGATTGGAAGCTCGGTTCGCACTCTGTTCATCCGGAATCTTTAAAAGAGGACTTGGGGAGATTGCGAGTTCACCCATCAGAAATAACTTTAAATATGCTTACCCCCTTTATTCCAAATGCAGTGGAGGATAAAGAACTAAGAAAAGATAAGAGATTTGCGGGTGTGTTAAAAGTTCTCTCAAATGCAGCAAGTGTCCATGCTATGAGTACTTATTTGCAAACTAAAACAGAATGGGATTTTATGGCTGTATATCATGATGCAATCGATCATTTTTGTCATCTAGCCATGAAATTTCACCCGCCTAAAAGAGAGCACATAGATCAAAAGGAATTTGATGACTATAAAGGAGTGGTGGAGTCTGCATATCAGTTCCATGACATGATGCTTGAAAGGAGCCTAGCTTTGATAGATGATAATACAACGGTTATGTTGATTTCTGATCATGGGTTTCATTCCGATCACCAACGTCCTTTATATATTCCCAAGGAGCCTTCGGGGCCAGCGGCAGAACACAGTCCTTATGGTGTTTTTGTAATGGCAGGACCGGGAATTAAAAATGGAGGGCAAAAGATTTCTGGAGCGAGTGTTTTAGATGTTACACCAACGATCCTTTCCTTTTTTGATTTACCTGTTGGTAAAGATATGGATGGAAGGGTTTTGTCTTCTGTTTATGAACAAAATAAAGCAGTTTCTTATATTGATTCTTGGGAAAATTTAAAAGGAGATTTTGGCACACATTCAGATGATAATTTTGAAGACCCCTGGTCTGCTCAAGAAGCGCTACAACAACTTGTTGATTTAGGTTATATTGAAGCGCTTGATGATAAAAAAATGGATGAAGTCGAAAAAGCCAAACGAGAAAGCAGGTATTATATGGCTAGGGGGATGGTAAATGCGGGTGAATTCAATAAAGCGATTCCAATACTGGAGGAAATTTTTGACGAGTCTAAAATAGTTCGTTATGGGCAGCGTTTAGCATTTGCTTATTTGACATGCCGAAAATATTTAAAATGTCAAGATGTTATTAAGGAATTAAGAAATGTGGAACGCGATTCTTATAAAGAAAACAAAGAAAAGAGCCCAGATGTTTATTTGAATAAAGAATTTGAGGATCCTTTGTATTTGGATTATGTAGAGGGCTTGTTGAATTTGCATTTAAATAGGCCTAAAAGGGCTCTACCAAAATTAGAGAAAGTTCAGAAAAGTAGTCCTAATAACATTGAGGTGATTTTAAATATTGCCAAAATCCATAATTTAAGAAAGAATTATAATGTTGCAGAAAAGAAATTTATTCATGCTTTGTCTATTGATGATACTGATTGTCAGGCTCATTTTGGTTTGGGAGTTTCTTTGTTAAAACAAAACAAAAAAGACGAAGCGATTGAAGAGTTTTTAATGGCATTGGAAGGTAATTTTTATATGCCAAACATTCATTATTTTATAGGGGAAGCTATGTTTTTAAAGGGGATGTTCGACGATGCTGCAAATGCATTTGAGGTTGCTGTCAGGCTTTCTCCCGGGATGACTAGGGCGCATAAATATTTGTTGGAAATTTATACAACAAAAATCGAAAATAAAGCAAAAAAGAAATTCCATGCCGATTTTTTAAATAAAAATATTAAAGGTGAGATTACAATTATTACAGGCTTAATAGGCTCAGCAGTTGATTTATTTATTTCTCTTTTAATGGAGAACGGAATCAAGGTTAACATGAGGGAGTCTGTTGATAAAAATCAAAGAAAATATGTTTTGCCTGAAATTCAGAATCTTAACCAGGATAATTCTTTTTTAATAGAACATAAGGAGATCTCTTATGTGAATCCGCAATATTTAAACTTTTTGCCATCAAATTACAATTACAAGGTTTTTTGGATTAGGCAAGATCCTGATGAGGTATTGAAGAGCGAATATGAGTTTTTGGGAAAAAAATTACCAAATGATTCAATTCCTTTAAAACAGCTGCTTTCAATTGAAAAAAACCAGAAAAAAGTAGAAAATTGGATTGAATCAAATCCGATGATTCATTTGTTTTCAGTTGAATTTGATGAACTAAAAAAAGAAAATAAAGAAATGGCTTTATCCATTAATGATTTTTTGTCTTAGTTTGCAATAGTTTATGCTATTTGCTATATTTACGTTCGTTACTAATAAAAACAAAAGATTATATGAAGAAAAACGACATTCTTAAAGAAAAACTTAAAAGTTATTCTGTTTTAGCTGGTGCTGTTATTACTGGTGGTGCTGTAAATGCTCAAATTCAGTATACAGATGTGGACCCTGATATTGTTATTGATGCTACAAATTCTCCATATATGTTGGATTTAAATGGAGATACAATGCCTGATATTGTTTTTGCTGTAAGTGCTACTGCTGGAACTGGCTCTTCAACATATATGGGAGTTCCGTTTACTTATACTTATGCTATAAATTATGCTGCTGCTAATATGGCTGCAGGTGGTCTTGAAGGTGTAGTTGCGGGTACAGGAACGAATACTTATTTTCTACCGAATGCACATGATTTTGGTGCAGAAATAAGTGGAGCTGGCTCTTTTGATTCTTCAGGTGCTTTAGGTGTTGCAGGTCATGTTAATATACCGGCTTTTACTATCAATTATCCAGTAGTACAAGGGAATTTTGTAGACACGAATGCCTTGAGTTTGGGGGATAAATATATGGGTTATAGAATAGATGGAACTGGTACGGCTAATTATGGGTGGATTAGATTAAGTGTATCGGATTCTGCTGCTTTTATAACTATTAAGGCGCATGCTATAAATACAGTTGCTGATCAGTCTATTTTTGCAGGAAATGCTGCAGGAATTGAAAGCGGAATGTTGGATGATAAAGTTTCAATTATATCGACTATTGAAAATGTTAGAGTTAATGTTTCAAATGAGTTGTTGGGTGCAGATTTGATGATAGTTGATATGACGGGAAAAGTTATAAAAGATATTTCTATTGAAGATGTTAATACTGTTATTTCTTTGAAAGAATTTAATTCAGGAATATATATAGTTCGTTTTGTTTATAATGATGAAGTTGTTAATAAAAGGATCTATGTTAGATAGAAATTGATAATAAATAAAAATAAAAAAAGCGAGGTAAAACTCGCTTTTTTTATTTTAGATGGCTAATATTATATGTTATGAAAATTCATGTTCTAAATACCGGATATTTTAAATTAGACGGTGGAGCTATGTTTGGTGTAGTTCCAAAGTCTTTGTGGCAAAAAACCAACCCGGCAGACTCCAACAACATGTGTACTTGGGCATTGCGGAGCATGCTTATTGAAGACGGGGACAGGCTCATTTTGATAGACACCGGAATTGGCAACAAACAAAGTGAAAAGTTTTTTTCTTACTATTTCCTTCATGGAGATGATGATTTGGATAAAAACCTACACAAGTTAGGGTTTCAAAGAGCGGACATTACGGATGTCTTTTTAACGCATTTGCATTTTGATCATTGTGGTGGAGCAATTGCTTGGAACGCTCAAAAAAATAGGTATGAACCGGCATTTCCAAATGCAAAATTTTGGAGCAATAAAGAGCATTGGGAATGGGCCATTAATCCAAATAACAGAGAAAAAGCATCCTTTTTAAAAGAAAATATTCATCCAATAAAAGAAAGCGGTCAGCTAGAGTTTATCTCAAAAAATGCGAACCAATTTGAGCTCCCATTTTCAGAAATATTATTTGTAGACGGACATACCGATAGCATGATGATTCCGCATATTCAATACAAAGGTAAAACCATAGTTTTTATGGCGGATTTGCTGCCAAGTATTGGGCATATTCCTTTGCCTTATGTAATGGGCTACGATACTAGGCCACTTCTTACTTTAAGTGAAAAAGCAAAGTTTTTAAATAGAGCAGCAGACGAAAATTTTGTCTTGTTTTTTGAGCACGATAGTGTTAACGAATGCTGCACTCTTCAACATGCCGAAAAAGGAGTTCGTTTACAAGAAGCTTTTTCTTTTAATGAGTTGTAGTTTTTTTAAGAAAACATGTGGGTGCCATATGCTGCACCAATAAAAAATGAAATAATTCCTAGGATTGCTCCAAGCTGTCCCATTTTTGATTTTTTTATTGCCGGATATAAAGAGACTAGAAATGCAATAGCCCCGGCAAGTAAAACATATTCCCCCCAGTCTATTTGAAGTCCTTGAATTTCACGTAATAAGCCAAATTGTGGGTCCGAAAAGGAATTTCCACTCTCAATCAAGAGCTTTATTTTTGATTCTGCAATTCTTGCATTTGGGACTACTTCAAAATGAAGGTAAGCAGCCATTACAGCTGAGACTGCGCTAAGAGCAGCGCCAATTGATCCTAATAGGTCTATTTTATTCATGACAAATTGTTTCATTAAAGGTAATAAATATAAGTGTTATTTAATTAAACTTAAAAACCATCTCCCCTTTCTTTTTTCTCTCTCTCGAGTGCATTTTTTTCTCTCATGTAGAGTTATTAACAATTTTTACTCAGTTATTAACAATCCACTTTTTACCACTTTTGTAATAAATTGTATTTCAGAACTTTAAATATAAAAAGAAACTTAATATCTTTGTTTTCGTAAGAAGTTTTCAACAATATTAATATTTGGTGGTAAAAAGTGGTATTTATCAATTAAATTTACCCATTATTAAGCTATGTCAGGATTAGTAGGAGAATATGAAGTTAAAATAGACGCCAAAGGGCGTTTCCTTTTCCCTTCTTCGTTAAGAAGGCAACTTTCTCCTGCAACCCAACGAGACTTTATGCTCAACAAGGGTTTTGAGGATTGTTTAACCTTGTATCCTCTGCCCGATTGGGAAAAAATAAGTCAAAAGCTCTCCAAGATGAACCTATTTAAACCTAAAAACAGAATGTTTTATAGGTTGTTTCATCAAGGGGCAAAGTTGGTTTGTCTAGATAAGGCAGGTCGTATTTTAATTCCAACCGGACACATGGAAAGGGTTGGAATGAAACAAGAGGCAATGATAATTGCCTACAACGATCGGGTTGAAATCTGGGAAAAATCCAAATACTTCGAAATGATCGAAGGAAACATGGCTCAGTTTGCAGATTTAGCAGACGAAGTAATGGGTGATTTGGAAAATGAATAAAACAGAAGACTACCACATTCCGGTTTTACTAGGGCCTAGCATTGATGGGCTTAATATCCAGTCCAACAAAATTTATGTCGATGTGACCTTTGGAGGTGGTGGGCATTCCAAACTTATTTCTGATAAATTAAATGGTAGCGGGCATTTGTATGTTTTTGACCAAGATGCCGATGCGCAAAAAAACGCTTGGACAGCTGACAATTTCACATTTATTTCTTCAAATTTTAAATATATATCCAATCATCTTCATGCTTTAGGAGTGAAGAAGGTTGATGGGATTCTTGCAGATCTTGGTGTTTCTTCTTTTCAA
>Ga0163108_10000104_pt1 | contig 58826 bp, 67 predicted proteins | sample Fk1155metaG_FD_109644 | JGI IMG/M metagenome (GOLD analysis project Ga0163108, IMG submission 109644) | Marine microbial communities from the Central Pacific Ocean - Fk160115 155m metaG | ecosystem: Environmental > Aquatic > Marine > Oceanic > Photic zone | place: The Central Pacific Ocean...
GGCTCAACCCGAAGAGGAAGCAGCAGCTCCAGAAACAGAAGCCGCGGAAGAAAAGGCAGAGCAGGCTTCACCAGAAACTGAAGTGAATGAAGAGGCTAAGGAAGACAGCAATACTGAAAAAGAGCAAGGAAAAGAGAGATAAGTTATGGCAAAGAAAGCAATGATAGAAAGAGAATTTAAGCGATCTAAGTTGGTTGCTAAATACTCTACAAGAAGATTATCTCTAAAGAGAATTATTCGGAATGTTAATTCGAGTGAAGAGGACAGAGAATTGGCGCAAAAGAAATTAAATGCAATGCCTAGGGATTCAAGTCCATCAAGGATGAGAAAAAGATGCGCTATCACAGGGAGACCGCATGGTGTATATAGGAAATTTGGTCTCGGTAGAAATAAGTTACGTGAGTCTGCTATGAAAGGAGAGATTCCCGGGCTAACAAAGGCCAGTTGGTAGAGGTGGATAAATATGAGTATGAATGATCCGATATCCGACATGTTAACAAGAATTCGGAATGCACAAAGTGCCAATAAGAAGAGTGTAAGAATGAGATCATCCTCAGCTAAAAAAGCTATTGCTAAGGTCTTGAAGGATGAGGGGTATATTGTAGATTTTGAATTACAGGCTAAAGATTCTGAAGAGAATTTAAATATCGATCTAAAGTATTTTGAAGGTAAGCCTGTTATAGAGGATATACAACGTGTCAGTAGACCTGGATTGAGGTTATATAAGAATAAAGAGAATCTTCCTGAAGTTCTAGGTGGTCTTGGTGTGGCCATTGTATCAACTTCTTCAGGTGTTATGAGTGATAGAGAAGCTAGAAAACAAGGAATTGGTGGAGAAGTAATTTGCATCGTCTCTTGATGCATTACTTTTAACCGAAAAAAAATGTCAAGAATAGCAAAAGAACCAGTAAATATACCCAAGGAAGTTGAATCGAACTTATCTGGGCAAACTATAACTTTGAAAGGCTCGAAGGGATCCTTGTCATTGACTTTAAATCAAGAGATTGAATTAAAAGAGCAGGACAATAGCCTATTAATTCAACCTCGTTCAAGATCAAAATTCTCACGGGCTATGTCAGGTACAACGAGAGCATTACTAGCAAATATGGTGCAGGGGGTTTCTGAGGGATTTGAAAAAAAATTAGAATTAGTTGGTGTTGGCTATCGAGCTAAGGTTCAAGGGAAAAAACTTAATTTAACACTTGGTTTTTCTCATCCAGTAGCGTACGAGGTACCTGAAGGTATAACAGTTGAAACGCCAAGCCAAACTGAGGTAGTTGTGAAGGGAGTTGATAAGCAACAGGTGGGTCAGGTGGCGGCAGAGATTCGTAAATATAGGCCCCCCGAACCATACAAAGGAAAAGGCATTCGATATGCTGATGAATATGTAGCAATGAAAGAAGCTAAGAAGAAATAGTGGGGTCGTAGAATAAAAATGAAACTTGATAAGAAACAAAATAGATTAAGACGAGCTAAGAAGTCTCGGGCAAAAATCAAGGAGCTTTCCATTAATCGTTTGAGTGTTCATCGAACTCCGAGGCATATTTATGCTCAAATTATTGATTCTAATGATGCGAAAGTATTAACAAGCGCTTCGACCATAGAAAAAAAAGCAAAGAAAGAATTAAAAGTTACAGGAAATATTGATGCAGCTGTTTATATTGGAACTACAATTGCAAAAAAAGCAAAGAAAATAGGTATAGATACGGTTGCCTTTGATAGATCAGGGTTTCTTTATCATGGTCGTATTAAAGCACTAGCTGAAGCTGCTAGGGAAGCAGGGTTAAAGTTTTAGGATAAATTATGAGAAGCAATCAGCAAGCAAATTTACCAGATGACTTAATTGAAAAGTTGGTAACAGTGAACCGAGTAGCAAAAGTTGTCAAAGGTGGTAGACAGTTTGGGTTTACTGCATTAACTGTAGTAGGTGACGGCAAAGGCAAAGTTGGTTTTGGTTATGGAAAAGCTCGTGAAGTTCCAATAGCTATTCAAAAAGCAATGCAATCTGCTCGTAAGCAAATGATTAGAGTTAACTTAGTTAATGATACTTTGCAGTATGCTAAAAAAGGAAGGCATGGAGCAACTTATGTTTATATGCAACCTGCATCAGATGGTACTGGGATTATTGCTGGCGGTGCTATGAGAGCAGTTTTTGAGTGCGCAGGTGTTAGGAATGTTTTGGCAAAGAGTTATGGCTCAAGAAATTCAATCAATGTAGTACGGGCAACAATTAGTGCGCTTCAGAATATTCATTCTCCTCAGCAAATGGCCGCTAAACGCGGAAAAAAAGTAAAAGAAATTATTGCTTAAGAAAATCGAGATTTTAGGTATGGCAGAGAATAAGAAATTAAAAGTAACGCTTAATAAAAGTAAGTATGGGCGATTAAGTTCTCATAAGGCATGTATACAAGGTCTTGGCCTGAGAAAGATTAGGCAGACCGTAACAGTTACAGACACACCCGAGAATCGCGGAATGATTAATAAGATTTCATATTTGGTTTCGGTTGAGGAGGTTTAAAATGCAACTTAATAATCTAAAGCCTTCAAAAGGCTCCAAAAAGAATGCGAAACGTTTAGGTAGAGGACATTCCGCTGGACAAGGGAAAACGTGTGGGCGCGGTCAAAAGGGACAGCATGCCCGTTCAGGAGGTTACCATAAAGTTGGATTTGAAGGCGGTCAAATGCCATTACAACGTCGGTTACCTAAAGTCGGTTTTACTTCCAAGATGTCACACCAGTCTGCAGAGATAAGATTACATGAATTAACTATACCAACTGAAGATGTAATAGATGTGGATGTTCTGAGGAAATTTAATTTAATCCCAAAAAGAGTAAATAAAGTTAAGGTTATTTTATCAGGTGAAATTAAGAAACCTGTCATCATAAAGGGATTGAATGTAACACAAGGCGCTCGTAAGGCAATAGAGAGCGCTGGTGGAAAGATTGAAGATTAGGTTATAAAACTATGGCAAAGAAGCAAAAAAATAATACGATGGATGCTACAAATGTAGCAGGAAAAATGGGCGAATTAAGGAAACGCTTTATTTTTCTTGCTGGTGCTTTGATTATATTCCGAGCGGGTACTTTTATCCCGGTACCTGGAGTAGATCCTGCTGCACTTGCTGCGTTCTTTGATCAGCAAGCAGGTAATATGCTGGCTCTTTTTAACTTATTTTCTGGGGGAGCTTTATCACGGTTTGGGATCTTTGCATTGGGAATTATGCCATATATCTCATCTTCAATTATCATGCAGATGTCGAGCATGATTGTTCCTTCAATGCAACAGCTTCGAAAAGAAGGGGAATCGGGAAAAAGAAAAATTACTCAATATACTCGATATGGAACAGTTTTCTTGTCTTTATTTCAATCAATTGCAGCTGCCTCATGGTTGCAGAGTCAACCGGGAGTGGTGGTAAATCCAGGGATATTTTTTCTTGTTACAGCCTGTATCACTCTTGTAACAGGCACAATGTTTCTAATGTGGCTGGGAGAGCAGATTACAGAGCGTGGTATTGGAAATGGAATATCTATGATTATTCTTGCGGGGATAATTGCAGGCCTACCTGCTGCAGTGGCTGGCACGGCAGAACTAGTAAGAAATGGCGAGATGTCATCAGCTACAGCAATATTGTTATTAATAGTTTTTGTTGCAGCAATTTTATTTGTTGTTTATATGGAAAGGGCGCAAAGACGCATAGCTGTTAATTATGCTAGGAGACAACAAGGCCGAAAGATGTATCAAGGCCAGAGCACTCATTTACCATTTAAGATTAATATGGCAGGTGTAATACCGGCGATTTTCGCATCAAGTATTTTATTATTTCCTGCAACTATTGCTCAATTTTTTGGTCAATCAGCAACTCCTAATGCAGTTCAAGAAGCATTGCAAACTGTTGGAGCAAATTTGGGTCCGGGACAACCGGTTTATGTAATTTTATATGCTGTGATGATTATATTCTTTTGTTTCTTTTATACGGCTTTAGTTTTTAATTCAAAAGAGACAGCTGATAATTTGAAGCGTTCAGGTGCTTTTGTTCCAGGTATAAGACCCGGTGGGCAAACTGCTGTGTATATTGATAAGGTTTTAACTAGAATAACTTTCTGGGGTTCAATGTACGTTGCTGCTGTTTGCTTGTTACCTGAAATTTTTCGTATGTTTTACCCGAGTATGCCGTTTAATTTTGGCGGAACATCTTTATTGATTTTAGTTGTTGTGACTATGGATTTTATGTCTCAATTGCAAGCTCATTCAATGAGTCATCAATATGATGGAATGATGAAAAAGGCAAATTTGAGAAATTACCGAAGATGATCTATTGGGAAAAGTATATTTGGAGTAGATAAATGAAGGTTAGAGCATCAGTAAAGAAAATGTGTAGGAATTGTAAGATTATACGTCGCAATGGGGTCGTGCGTGTAATTTGTACTGATGCACGTCATAAACAAAGGCAAGGTTAATTAATAATTAAAAGGTATAAATAAGTGGCTCGTATAGCAGGTATAAATATTCCATTAAATAAGCATATTGTTGTTGCTTTAACGGCAATTTATGGCATTGGTGATTCTAGTGCAAAGCAGATATGTGATTCTGTAGGTGTTAAGCCAGATACGAAGGTTAAAGATTTGGCTGAACCAGAAGTGAGTGGGATTAGAGAGGCAGTGTCGAAATATACAGTAGAAGGTGATCTTAGAAGAGAGTCATCCATGAATATAAAAAGGTTGATGGATCTAGGGTGTTATAGAGGTATTCGACACAGGCGCGGCCTTCCATTGCGAGGCCAAAGAACTAAAACAAATGCTAGAACTAGAAAAGGACCTCGGCGCCCAATTAAGAGGTAGAGGTTAGATTTAAAGACATTTAATTCAGGAAAAGAAATGGCTGAGACTAAGAAAAAGAAAGGAAAGAAGCATGTTGTTGATGCAATCGCTCATATTCACGCGTCTTTCAATAATACAATTATTACTATCACCGATCGTCAAGGTAATACTTTGTCTTGGGCGACATCAGGAGGTTGTGGTTTTCGAGGGTCACGAAAATCAACACCTTTTGCAGCTCAAGTGGCTTCTGATAAAGCAGGCCGTGCAGCACAAGAGTTTGGGGTAAAGAATGTAGATGTTCGTGTTCGTGGGCCTGGACCAGGTAGGGAGTCAGCAGTGCGCGCACTTAATGCACTTGGAATGCAAATTAAAAACATCGAGGATGTAACACCAATTCCTCACAATGGGTGTCGACCACCTAAAAAGCGTCGAGTATAGAGGTAAAAAATATGGCTAGATATATTGGACCAAAATGTAAATTGTCGAGAAGGGAAGGTACAGATCTATTCTTGAAGAGCGGAATTCGACCTCTTGAATCTAAGTGTAAGCTTGATGTGCCCCCAGGAGGCGCCTCCCAGCGCCGCCCAAGAATTTCAGATTATGGTTTGCAACTTAGAGAAAAGCAGAAATTACGCCGAATGTATGGTGTTTTAGAAAAGCAATTTAGAAATTATTACAAGAAGGCGGCTCAGACTAAAGGGTCAACAGGTGAGAATCTCTTAATTTTGCTTGAAGGGAGACTTGATAATGTGGTGTACCGAATGGGCTATGCATCTACACGGGCAGAAGCTAGACAATTAGTCAGTCATAAAAGTATAGAAGTTAACGGTTCTATTATTAATATTCCTTCAGCTCAAGTTTCCGCTGGTGATTCAGTTTCTATTAAAGAAAAATCAAAGAAACAGTTGCGAATAAAAAGCGCAATAGAGATTGCCGAGCAGATTGGGCTGCCAGATTGGGTTGAAGTTGATGTTAAGAAGATGTCAGGCATTATGAAAACATTACCGGGTCGCGAAGATATTCTTCCCGATATAAATGAAAATTTAGTTGTCGAGTTATACTCGAAATAGTTAGAGGAGTTTCACCCATGACGGAATCAGTAAATGAGTTTTTAAAACCACGCAATGTAAAAGTTGTGTCTTCTAATGAATGGCAGGCGAAAGTTGTAATTGAGCCATTTGAAAGAGGTTATGGTCATACTCTAGGAAATGCTTTACGAAGAATATTATTATCATCAATGCCAGGAACTGCAATTGTTGAAGCAGAGATAGATGGTGTTTTGCATGAATATACTAGTATTGATGGAGTGCAAGAGGATGTTGTAGAAATACTACTTAACCTTAAAAAAGTAGCAGTTTGTATGCATGGAAGAAATTCAGCAGAGCTAAGTATTTCAAAAAAAGGACCTGGGGTAGTTACTGGAGCAGACATTAATCTTGATCATGATGTTGAGATAATGAATCCAGATATTGTTATTGCTAATTTATCGAGCACTGGAAGTTTATCCATGAAACTTCTGGCTGAGCGTGGACGTGGTTATCGACCTGCTATTAGAGGACCTGTTTTTGAAGAAGAAGCTGGTCCTATTGGTATGCTACAACTGGATGCATCCTTTAGCCCTATTCACCGAGTCTCTTATGACGTGGAAGCTGCACGTGTTGAGCAAAGAACAGATTTAGATAAACTAATTATCGATATTGAAACTAATGGCACAATTGATCCTGAAGAAGCAATAAGGCATGCCGGAAGCATTCTAAAAGATCAGTTGTCAGTCTTTGTTGATTTGGAAACTGAAGAAGAAGGTGCTAACGAAGAAGAAGAAAATCAAGTTGATCCGGTTCTTTTGCGCCCAGTGGATGAATTAGAATTGACTGTACGGTCAGCTAATTGCCTAAAAACAGAAAGTGTTATGTATATTGGTGATTTGGTACAAAAAACTGAAGTAGAATTGTTAAGAACACCAAATTTAGGCAAGAAATCGTTAACTGAAATTAAAGAGATACTTGAGAGTAATGGTTTGACATTGGGGATGAAGCTTGAAAATTGGCCCCCATCAAATTTAGCACAATAAGAGTATTTGGTTATATTAATATAGAAGAGTATTTATCATGCGTCACAGAAAATCAGGTAGGAAGCTTGGGCGTAATAGTTCTCACAGAAAAGCTATGTTTCGGAATATGTCAGTATCTTTATTGCTGAATGAGACAATAAAAACGACAGTTCCTAAAGCAAAAGAACTTCGCCGTGTTATTGAGCCTTTAATTACACTAGCGAAAAAAGATGCAACGTCTAATCGACGCCTTGCTTTTGATCGATTAAGAGACAAAGCTGCTGTCGGTAAGCTATTTTCTGATATTGGGCCGAGGTTTAATGATCGTCCTGGTGGTTATTTACGTATATTAAAAATTGGTCCACGAGCAGGAGATGCTGCACCAATGGCTGTGATACAGTTAGTTGATGGCACATTAACTGGAACAAAAGATGACCAAGTCGAGTCAAGTCAAGAATCGTAAGAAACTAATAATTAATCTATATTCTTTCTTTGTTGGGATTTCAAAGATTAATTGGCCTTCTAAAGCTTGACTTAAGTTTTAGGAAATGTCCTTCATATGAAGCAAGATCTCCCAAGTCAAACTGTTATTATCACTGGAGCATCAGCAGGTGTGGGCGAAGCAACTGCACACCATTTTGCAAGAAAAGGCGCAAATTTAATTCTCGTTGCAAGAAATAAAAGAAATCTTGAGTTGCTGGCTAATCAATTAAAGGATTATAACCATATAATGACAGTTCCGATGGATGTCTCAAATTATAACGCTTGCCTAGATTTAGTTGAAAGAGTTGCGTCAGAGTTTTCTCACATTGATATTTTGATTAATAATGCTGGCAATCATAAACGTGGAGCGGTATTGGATAACTCAGCACTTGATTTGGCGAAAATGATAGATGTAAATTTAAAGGCACCAATTGTTCTTAGTAGATTGGTTTTACCTTATATGAAGAGAAAAAATAGCGCTATAATTAACGTCGCCTCTTTGGCTGGGAGAACTCCAGTTCCAGGCTCAGCGGTATATTCTGCAACAAAATTCGGGTTGAGGGCATTTACATATTCATTGGCTAATGAAATACAATCAAAAAATATTAAGATAGCGGTAGTTTCACCAGGACCTATTGATACTAGTTTTATTATGAGTAATATTGATGATGTCTCAGATATAACATTTTCACAGAAAATAAGCACTGTTGATGAGGTTGCTGGAGTAATTCTGGATTTATGTGTCAACAAGAAAATAGAACAAGCTATACCTAGGATCAGTGGATTTTTAACCAATCTAACCTATTTGTTTCCAAAACTAGCTGTGTTGTTATTACCTTTGTTAGAGAACAAGGGTAAACGAATGAAAGAAAAGTTAAAGCTAAGTAAAAACAAATAATATAGATATTAATTGGGTTTTATCTTGAGCATTAATTATCATATGGTATTTATATAATAGGTATTTAGAATTATGGAAAAAGAGATTTACTTAACAGGCATTACCACAACAGGAACTCCACATATCGGAAATTATGTAGGAGCGATTCGTCCTGGTATTGAAGCTAGTAAAGATCAAAATAAGGAGAACTTTTATTTTCTTGCTGACCTTCATGCATTAGCCAAAGCTGAGAATCCAAATAGAATAGCAAGATCAACTCTCGAAATATCAGCTGCATGGTTAGCGCTTGGTTTGGACACTGATAATGCTTACTTTTATCGTCAATCTGATATTCCAGAAATACCTGAGCTTACCTGGATATTAACCAGTATGACTGCAAAAGGATTGATGAATAGAGCGCATTCATATAAAGCTCAAGTTCAAAGCAATATAGATGCAGGTGCAAACGATAATGATAAAGGTATAAATATGGCTTTATATAGTTATCCTATATTAATGGCCGCTGATATATTGATGTTCAAATCAACTAGAGTTCCAGTTGGCAGAGACCAAAAACAGCACATTGAAATGACTAGAGATATCGCACAAAGATTTAATCACAATTTTGGGGATATATTAGTGATACCTGATGCTGTGATTAGTGAAGACACCGCAACTTTATCTGGGCTAGATGGGAGAAAGATGAGCAAAAGTTATGACAACATAATCCCATTGTTTGCAAATGAAGAGGAACTCAGAAAATTAATAATGAAAATCAAAACTAATAGTTTGGAACCAGGTGAGCCTAAAGATACAGAAGGTTCAGTTTTGTATGATATCTTTCAAGCATTCTCTAGTACCGATGAAACAAAGAATATTGAGAAATTATACGCTGAAGGTATTGCATGGGGTGAAATGAAGAAGATCTTATTTGAATGTATTAACGATAAACTAAAACCAGCAAGAAAAGAATATCAGAAACTAATTGATAACCCTGCTCAAATTGAGAATGAATTAATAAGGGGCGCTGAGAGAGCAAGGGAGATTTCAGTTCCATATATTCAAGAAATAAGAAACGCAGTTGGTATTAGGAAGTTATCTTGATTAAATTAATGTCAAGAAAGAAAGGACCTGCACCACCATTCATCTTTCTATTTCTATTATCAATTCAATTTCTCGTAGCGAAATATTTATTATTTCTTGAGTTATGGTTTCAAGTTAATTTGTGGCTTATTTACTGTTTAATTTTGTTTGGATTTATGATTACTCTTCTTTCTTTTATAGAACTCAGGCGTCGTAAAACTACATTTATAGTTTTTAAAAGATCTAGAACCCTAATTACGGATAAACTCTTTGGGTATTCAAGGAATCCAATGTATGTAGGCATGTTATTTATTCTCGTTGGTATGGGATTTATATTCAATAACATTGGAAGCATTCTCACGACTTTTTTATTTATCCCAATAATGAATAATCGAGTTATTCAACATGAAGAAAAGATGCTCTCTGAAGGATTTTGTGATGATTACATATTATACAAAAGTAATGTTAGAAAGTGGATTGGATGGTAAAAAATACTTCAATTGAATCTATAGTGGATTTAGACTTATATCCCTTGGGTGAAGAACAGTTTGTCTCAACGTGTCGATCTACAATAAATGAAAATGGTTGCGTTGTTCTACCTGGCTTTTTGAACGAAGATACCGTAAGAAATTTAATAGAAGAGAGTATTTCAAACCAAGAAAAAGCTTTTTATTGCAGACAAGAACACAGTGTTTATATTTTACCAAATGATGATAATTTTCCATCGGAGCATCCTCGTAATAAATTAGTTGTGTCTTCAAAGGGTTGTATTACTGATGATCAGGTACCAGAAAATTCCTCTTTAAAAATTTTATATAGATCGCAATTATTCCGAAATTTTATTGCAGCAGTTGTTGGAGAGGAGTGTTTGTATGAGTATGCTGATACATTGTCCTCTGTTAATATACACTACGCTGCTGAATCCCAAGAACTTGGTTGGCATTTTGATAATTCATCATTTGCAGTAACGTTATTAATACAAAGACCTGAAAAGGGCGGAGAGTTTCAATATGTCAGAAATTTTCGTAATGCTGATAAAGGTGATATGAACTTTGAAGGTGTTAATCAATTATTAAATAATGATCACGATTTTGATACCTTGAAAATGACTCCGGGAACGTTAGTCCTATTCAGAGGAAGAAATTCGATTCATAGAGTAACGCCTGTTAAAGGTGATGTTACAAGAATCTTGGCGGTCCTAGCCTATAATTCAGAACCGAATATCTCATTGTCAGAAACCTCTAGAATTACTTTCTACGGAAGGCTCGATTAAAAATTTCATGTACGACTTCAACGGGAAAAGAATATTTATAACTGGCGGTTCCCGCGGGATAGGTAGAGCTATCGCGCAAGGGTTTGCAACTTATGGAGCAGAAATAGTTATTACATATAAATCAAAAGAGAAGCTCGCGAAAGAGTTAATTGATTCATTGCCTGGACAGAATCACAGTTGTCTTGAATTAGATGTAACAAATAGTGAAGATATAAAAGAGACCATTTCAAAATCCATTTCTATCTTGAGTGGCTTGGATATTGTTATTAATAACGCTGGTTTGTTCGTCGATCACCCAATTTTAGATACTAAATTTGACGATTGGCAAAATGCTTGGAGCTCAACGATTGAGGCAAATCTAATAGGCCCTGCAAATATTTGTTATCATGCCGCCCAGTATTTTAAAAAACAAAAAAAAGGAAAAATAATTAATATTTCTTCACGTGGTGCCAATAGAGGTGAACCAATATCGCCAGCATATGGAGCAAGTAAGGCTGGTTTAAATGCGATGAGCCAGTCCCTAGCGGTTGCTTTGGCCCCTTATGGTATTTTTGTGGGGGTAGTAGCACCTGGTTTTGTTGAAACAGATATGACATCCTTGATTCTATCGAGCAACCAAGGTGACTCGATTAAAAAACAAAGCCCTCTTGGGAGAGTGGGAAAACCCGAAGAAATTGCCAAAGCAGTAATGATGTTGTCCATGGATGGCATGGATTATGCTACTGGTGCAATTGTTGACTTAAATGGTGCTTCTTATTTGAGGTCATAATGCGTTTTGTTATATTTAAATATTATTTTAAGAAGGTTTATTAATGTCTAACTTATCCTGGAAGGAATTTGAGCGAGTTGATATAAGAGTTGGAACTGTTTTAGATGCAGAATTCTTTAAAGAAGCTATAAAACCAGCCATAAAACTTACCATTGATTTCGGTGAAGAGTTAGGTATTAAGAAGTCATCAGCACAAATTACTGATCATTACGAACCAGATGATTTGATTGGAATGCAAGTCTCGGCTGTGATTAATTTTCCAAAGAAACAGATCGGACCTTTCATGTCTGATTGCTTGGTAACAGGGTTTACCCAAGATGACGGAAGTGTAGTTCTTGCTATTCCAGACAAAAAGGTAAAAAACGGATCTAAGTTGGCTTAGATTGAGATTTTTATTAAATAGAAATTAAAATATATAAGGAATATTAAAATGCATCATGAAGTTAAGCATCCATGTATTCAGCATAAATTGGCGGAAGTACGAGCCATAGGCCAGCCATTAAGTAAATTCCGTGAATTAATATCAGAGATTACAATATTACTGTCTTATAAAGCTCTTGAGAATGTAGATTTAAAAGAAGTGGAAATTGAAACACCGATAGAAATAACTAAGTGCAAAAAGATTGATGAAGAGATTGTGGTGATACCTATATTAAGAGCCGGATTAGGAATGTTAAGCGGTATTTTATCAGTGATGCCATCAGCAAGAGTTGGTTTCTTAGGAATGTTCCGTAATGAAGAAACCGCTAGACCTGAAAGTTATTACGAGAATATTCCTGAAAAATCCTTAAAAGGTTTGCATCTAATAATTGATCCAATGCTAGCAACTGGCGGCTCTACAAATTCTGCCATAGACTCTTTAAAAGAGAAAGGTGTAAGCAAGATAATTGTTGTCTGTATAGTAACCTGCCCAGAAGGTATAAAAGCAGTTGAAAGCAAGCATCCTGATGTAATGATATATACCGCATCTATAGATAGTCATTTAAATGCCGATAAGTTTATAGTGCCAGGATTAGGAGATGCGGGAGATAGGTTATTTGGCACATATTAATGATTTAATAACATTTTCAATCAGCAATTTAATTGATTTTAATGTTTGCACAAATCTGAAAGATGCGTAGAATGCATCGGATTGGAACAATATATGTCTTTTTAAAAGATGGCATATATTACTCCTCAAGAGCACCGAAGTTATTCGGTTTTTTAACGCCATATTAATTGGCATAATATTAAGAGAAAGAAGAGAAAATGTCAGAAGAAATACAAGGAACCGTTAAGTGGTTCAACGATGCGAAAGGGTTTGGTTTTATTGAGCGTGAAGATGGTAAGGATGTGTTTGTCCACTATAGCGCAATCAATGTTGAGGGAAGAAAAAGTCTTCACGAAGGTCAAAGTGTAACTATGACCGTTAGCGAAGGTGATAAAGGCCCACAAGCTGAGAATGTCACTCCGTCATAAAGTATTAGAAATTTCTTAATACGAAAATCTGAGTTATAAAAATCTAATAATCCTCCTAATTAGGAGGATCAGGTGAAATATTTGCTTTTTTAACAAGAATGAGCTCATATAGGAATGGGTTATTTTTGTGTAAAAGGAGCGATGATGGTGACAAACCTACTTAGAATAATACAATCAATCTTATTTTCAGTTCTTTTAACTGTGTTGCCGGTTAATTCTTCGCATTCAGAAATACCTGAAACAATTGATGTCGTAATAAAAACGTCTTTAGGATCAATTGAGGTTGAGTTGTATTTGGAAAAAGCACCCATAACAGTCTATAATTTCTTACGTTATCTTGATCGCGGTTATTATAATAGAAGCTCATTCTATAGAACCGTAAGACTTAATAATGATAATGGAAAACCTAAGATAGAAGTAATTCAAGGTGGTATTGGTCAAGTTCAAAAACCGTTCCCCATGATCAAGCATGAATCAACTAAAGACACCGGACTAAGTCACTTAGATGGAACAATTTCCATGAGTCGAGGGGCAATCGATACTGCTACCTCCGATTTCTTTATATGCATTGGCAATCAAATTGCTCTAGATTATGGAGGTATAAGAAATAAAGATGGACAAGGTTTCTCTGCATTTGGACGCGTGGTAAGTGGTATGAATATCGTAAAAAAGATTCATGCCATGCCTTCTAATAAAAGTGCAGGTAGTGAATACGTGAAAGGACAAATGCTTGATGATCCAGTTATTATTGAAGGAATTGAGAGGCTTTGATTGTAGGGATACTCTTTTTAGGGGTTTGAAATTAGCGGGCTAAGAAATTGGCCTGTATATGATGATTTTGTTTTGGTAATTTCTTCCGGTGTTCCAGAAGCGATTATTTGTCCTCCACCTTCTCCACCTTCAGGACCAATATCAATTATCCAATCTGCTGTTTTTATGACATCTAAATTATGCTCGATGACAACAATTGTATTCCCTTTATTACGTAATCTTTGGAGTACGGATAACAAAAGACTAATATCATGGAAGTGAAGACCGGTAGTCGGTTCGTCTAGTATATATAAACTATTCCCTTGATTACGTTTAGAGAGTTCTTTTGCCAGTTTTATACGTTGAGCCTCACCACCAGATAAGGTTGTAGCATTTTGCCCAAGATGGATATATGAAAGCCCTACGTCCATTAATGTTTGTAATTTATTTGAGATAATAGGTATATTTTTAAAGAATATCGATGCCTCTTCTACCGTCATTTTGAGGATTTCACTGATATTTTTATTTTTGTATAAGACGCCTAAGCTTTCACGATTATATCTTTTTCCCTTACAAACATCGCATGAAACATAGACATCTGGCAGAAAATGCATTGCAACTTTTATAACACCATCGCCTGAGCAGCTTTCGCACCTTCCGCCTTTGACATTAAAGCTAAATCTTCCGGGTAAATATCCTCTTGAACGGGCTTCTTTTGTTCCTGCGAAAAGCTCTCGAATGGGTGTAAAGAGACCAGTGTAAGTTGCAGGATTTGATCTTGGTGTTCTTCCTATTGGTCTTTGGCTGATGTTGATAATACGATCTATGTATTCCGTCCCATCAATACCTTTATGAGGTGCTGGATTTCTGCTGGATTTGTTAAGAATATCTGCAACTGATTTATATAAAGTGTCATTGATCAAAGTAGACTTTCCAGAGCCAGAAACTCCAGTAATACAAGTCATTAAGCCAATTGGTATTGATGCGGTAATAGATTTCAAGTTATTGCCGGATGCGTTATTAATAGTGATACATTTCGTAAGATCCGCCTTGATGCGTTCAGTGGGAACATCAATCTTTTTCCTGCCAGAAAGATAATCGCCTGTTAGCGATTGTTTGTTCTTGATTATTGTATTAGGAGTTCCCGAAGAGACGATATTTCCTCCATGAACTCCTGCTCCAGGACCAATATCAACAATGTGATCTGCAGTCAATATAGCCTCCTGGTCATGTTCAACAATAATTACAGTATTTCCGAGATCCCTAAGATGAGTTAATGTTTTTAAGAGCCTTTGATTATCTCTTTGATGTAGACCGATAGAGGGTTCATCTAGCACATAAAGAACACCGACTAATCCCGAACCAATTTGACTGGCTAATCTTATACGTTGAGCCTCTCCACCGGATAATGTGTCGGCACTTCGATTAATGGAGAGATAGTCGAGCCCTACATCACTTAAAAATTTTAGTCTGGAGTTGATTTCTTTCGTTATTTTCTCTGCGATTGTCGCACGCCATCCTTTGATTTTAATAGATTTAAAGCAGTTTTTTGCTTCATCTATCGACATTTGACTTATTTCTGGAAGAGAGTATTTTCCAATAAGAACATTCCTAGCAGACTCATTCAGACGTGCTCCTTTGCATTTTGGGCAAGTTTGGCTATTTAAGAACTTTCCAAGTTCCTCTCTAACAGTATTTGAGTCGGTTTCTAAATATCTTCTATCAAGGTTAGGAATAATTCCTTCGAAGCTGTGTTTTTTCTGAATTTTCATTTTCTTTCCCTTGAAACTTGAATATGAAAATTCGATTTTTTCTTCACCGCTACCATATAAAATAATATTTCTAATTTTTTTATCTAACTCATTGAATGGTTTTTCAATATTAAAATTATAATGCTTAGCTAGGCTTTGTATCATATGAAAGTAATAAGTTGTCTTTCGATCCCATCCTCTTATGGCTCCTCCAGCCAAGGATAAGTCTTTATTTACTATAATTTTATTTAGATCAAAAAATTGCTTAACTCCAAGGCCATCGCAACTTTGGCAGGCACCATTAGGGTTATTAAATGAAAAGAGTCTTGGTTCAAGTTCCCTAAGACTGTAACCGCATATAATGCAGGCATATTTACTTGAAAAGATAATATCTTCTTTATTGCCTTGGTCGGTTGAAGATATATATGCTATACCATCTGACAATTTTAGCGTTGTTTCGAAAGATTCAGTTAGTCTTAGTTTCATGCTCTTTTTGATCTTAAATCGATCTACCACAATTTCGATTGTATGTTTTTTATTTAACTCCAGAGTTGGTGGGTCATCTAATTCATATATTTCACCATTGATTCTGGCTCGAATGAAACCTTGAGCATGATAATTTTTCATTAATTGAAGATGCTCACCTTTTCTATTTATGATAACCGGTGCAAGCATGAGCATTGCCGTTCCTTCTTGGAAGGATAGAATTTTATCCACCATTTCACTTATAGTTTGAGCCTCAAGTTTAGTGTTATGAGTGGGGCAAAAAGGTGTTCCTGCTCTAGCAAACAAGAGCCTTAGATAATCATATATTTCTGTTACTGTTCCAACTGTTGATCTTGGATTATGAGAAGTGGATTTTTGTTCAATTGATATTGCTGGTGACAAACCATCAATATGATCAACATCGGGTTTTTCCATTACAGATAAAAATTGCCTTGCATACGCTGAGAGTGATTCAACATAACGCCTTCTTCCTTCAGCATAAATGGTGTCAAATGCTAATGATGATTTACCAGAGCCAGATAATCCTGTAAAGACAATCAGTTTATTTCTTGGTAGATTTACATCAATGTTCTTTAAATTATGTGTTCGTGCTCCACGTATGTCGATTGATTTCATAATTTTTTCTAATTTTTTTTGGACAACCTGCTAATATACCTTCACGATACACAATAGATCAAAAACACTTTTTAACTATTCATGACATTCATTTGATTGACGGTTTCTTTTTCTTAGAGAATTGAATGCCATTCTTTGAATCTGCAGCTTTATCAAAGTCTTATGCGTGGAGTAAATATCCGATATGTCGGTAGAGAGAAAATACAAAGAAACATCAATGCTTCCTAAGGAACGTAATCAGGTGGGCATAATTGCGCTTATTGCAATGTTCAGAATGTTTGGCTTGTTCGCTTTATTACCTGTTCTGTCAATCTATGCCAGTAACCTAAAACATGCCACTCCAATTTTAATTGGTTTATCGGTAGGTGCATATGGATTAACGCAGGCAATATTCCAAATTCCCTTTGGTTTAATGTCAGATAGAATTGGAAGAAAGCCAGTTATTTGCATTGGTCTAATAATTTTTATTCTGGGCAGTCTGGTTGCCGCCAATAGTGAAACCATATATGGCGTGGTTTTTGGTCGATTACTTCAAGGTGTAGGCGCTATTTCTTCTAGTTTAAGTGCTCTATTAACAGATCTAACCAGAAAAGAAATACGCACTAAATCTATGGCTATTCTTGGGGTTGGTATTGGAGGTTCATTTTTGTTGTCGCTTATGTTTGGTCCCATAATTTCTTCTTATTTTGGTGTCCGGTCACTCTTCTTTATATCGGCGATCGTTTCTTTAATTGCAATGTCTTTATTGGTGTTGATTCCATCGGGGGCGAGAAGGTTGAATAGCGATATCCAAAGAAATCTAAGAAATGTTTTCAAGTTAAATTTGTTGGTAAATCACTTACATATATATTTTTTACATTTAATACTGACAATGATGTTTGTTGTTGTTCCGTTTATTATAACAAAAGAACTGAATATTCCTTTGATAGATCATTGGAAGATTTACATTTCTTCGTTGTTGGCATCTTTGGTTTTTGCTATTCCATTGATTCTTAGTGATGATAAGGAAAAAGAAAAGAAGAGTCTTTTTCTTCCTGTGGCACTTTTATTGATCAGTCAATTGATGTTGGTTATTTTTGGTGATTCAATGATTTTGGTAATAATCAGCTTAATAGTTTTCTTTACAGGATTTAATTATATGGAGGCTTCTCTTCCGGCACGAATATCTATTATGGCTGATGAGGAATTAAGAGGCGCATCTTTGGGTGTTTTCTCAAGTTTTCAGTTTTTAGGCGCTTTTTCTGGAGGTATATTGGGTGGATGGTTAATAGGAATGTTTGCGCCTAAAGATGCAATAATATTCTCTGTGTTGCTAATTATTCTTTGGTTAGTCTTTGCAATCTTTTTCAAGAGATCTTGAATCTAATTAAATAGATTCTGATAATTGTAATACTAAAGATTTTAAAATAGACGAAGTATTAAATATTCTTTAGTATGACTGATTGAGTAATATAATTTAAAAGTTGAGGAACAAAATGGCACGCGGAATAAATAAAGTAATTTTAGTCGGAACGCTCGGAGCTGACCCAGATACCCGATATACACCAAGCAATGCTGCCGTCGCAAATCTGAGTATTGCGACTAATGAATCTTGGAAAGATAAACAATCTGGAGAGCAGAAAGAGAAAACTGAGTGGCATCGGGTTGTTATGTTTAATCGTCTAGCTGAAATTGCTACAGAATATTTGAGAAAAGGTTCTCAGGTATACATTGAAGGCAAAATACAAACCAGGAAATGGGAAGATAAAGAAGGTCACGATCGTTATACAACAGAGATTGTTGCAAATGAGATGCAAATGTTGGGAGGTAGATCAACCGGAACGAATTCCTCACCGAAACAAAATGAGAGTGCCTCACAGGATGTTCCATCCACGACAGATTCTCAGGATACGGATGATTTTGACGACGATATCCCATTTTAGGGTTTGTTTGTCAGATATTAGGTTATCCAATTAGAAATTCTTCATTTCTTCTTGATGGAGCGAATTTGTCATTTAATATAAAGTATGATGAATAATAAGTTATACATCAAAACCATGGGTTGCCAGATGAATGTTTACGATTCTGGAAAGATGGCCGATGTTTTAAGGGAATCACATGGATTTGTAGTAACTGAGAATGCAAAAGAAGCCAACCTGTTACTGGTAAATACTTGTTCAATTCGTGAGAAAGCTCAGGAAAAAGTATTCTCTCAATTAGGTAGATGGAAATTATTGAAAGATGAGAGACCTGATTTACTTATTGGTGTTGGTGGATGTGTAGCCAGTCAGGAAGGAGAAAAGATCATGGAACGCGCTCCTTATGTTGATATTGTTTTTGGCCCTCAAACCCTTCATCGTCTACCAAAAATGTATGATGATGCTCTATATTCTGATATTTCAAGCGTTGATATTAGTTTTCCAAAAGTTGAGAAATTCAGCCAATTCCCAAAAACTTTAGATATTAAACCTGCAGCTTTTGTTTCAATAATGGAAGGATGTAGCAAAATTTGTAGTTTTTGTGTTGTGCCTAACACCAGAGGCCTTGAGGTTAGTAGAGATCCAGAAGAGATTATGATGGAAATAAATGATCTTGCACAAAGAGGTGTGAGGGAAATAAATTTACTAGGTCAAAATGTTAATGCATACAGATCAAAGAATTTAAAAGGACAAAAACTTAAACTGGCAGACTTAATTAATCTTGTTGCCGAAGTGAATGGGATTGATAGAATCAGATTTACTACCTCTCATCCACTTCAATTTACTGATGATCTTATAGATACTTTTGAAAATAAGAAGTTAGCAGATCACTTACATTTACCAGTTCAGAGTGGGTCTGATCGCATCCTAAAGCTTATGCGAAGAAAGCATAAAGTTGAGCTCTATCATAAACGTATTGCTAGGCTTAGATCTATTAGGCCAGATATAAGCATATCTTCCGATTTTATTGTAGGGTTCCCAGGTGAAACTGACGAGGATTTTACACAAACACTTGAGTTGATAGATGAAATTGGTTTTGACCAATCTTATAGCTTTATTTATAGCTCTAGGCCAAATACTAAGGCAGCTGATATGACGGATACTATTCCATATGAGGTTAAGCGTGATAGGTTAAAGGAGCTTCAATCAAAGATTAATAAGAATGCCATGAAAATAAGTAATAGTATGATAAATTCTTCTCAAGAAGTTCTGGTAGAGAAGAAGGCCAAGAAAGACAAAAATCAGTTGGCTGGCAGAACAGAAAATAATCGTTGGGTAAACTTTGATGGTTCTGAATCATTAATGGGAGATTTTGTTCAATTGACTATTACTGAAGCACTATCAAATTCTCTACGTGGTCGTCTTGCTAGATTAGTTTAATTCCATCAATACTAAATTAATATGTACGAGGACTCCCCAAATAAAATAGAAGAAGTAATATTCGATTCTTTTGATAATAAAAGGTTTGCCAATTTATGTGGGCAGTTCGATGAAAATATAAAGGAAATTGAGGACCGATTAAGGATTAATGTTTTCTCTGATGGTGGCACACTCAAACTTTCCGGACTAGATAAACAAATAAAGATCGCAAAAAATGTAATCTATACTCTTTATGATATGACATTGAATGAGCATATTGATCGTGAAAATGTTCATATCGTTTTAAAGGAGTTCAGTATGAATGAAAATAATGTTAGCAAAAGTTTTAATTCTGAAAAGAGTTCTAGCTCCAAACAATATCAAATTCAGACTGCACGAAAATTGATTCGAGCAAGAGGATTAAATCAAAGTGCTTATCTGAAAAATATTGATAGTAATGATTTAACATTTGGTATTGGTCCTGCAGGAACTGGAAAAACGTATTTAGCCGTTGCTAGCGCAATTAGAGCATTAGAAAATGACGATATACGACGAATCATTCTAGTTAGACCGGCAGTTGAAGCTGGAGAACGATTAGGTTTCCTACCTGGTGATATGTCACAGAAAGTGGATCCTTATTTACGGCCAATGTACGATGCTTTATATGATATGTTGGGTTCCGAGCATGTTACTAAGTTGATCGAGCAACATCTCATTGAGGTAGCACCTTTAGCTTTTATGAGGGGGCGTTCACTGAATGAATCTTTTTTAATCTTAGATGAAGCGCAAAACACCAGTATTGAACAAATGAAAATGTTCTTAACAAGAATTGGTTTTGGTTCACGCGCCGTTGTAACGGGCGATGTAACACAAATTGACCTCCCTAAAGATCAACAATCTGGATTAAAACATTGCGCAAAGATCCTTAAGAATATTGAAAATATTTCCTTTATTTATTTTACTCCTGAAGATGTGGTTAGGCATGATTTGGTTAAATTAATCATAGAGGCATATGAGTCAAATGAGCCAAGATGATAGAAAAAAAAATCGTAGCTTGCATCTTGATGTGGATGATTTATGTGATCAAGGGGATACGCCAAATGGTTCGATTATAAAGAAGTGGCTTAGCTATACATTGAATTATATAGATCATGAGTCTATTCAGAATCATACTGATTTTGAGGTTAGCCTTCGAATAGTTTCAGAGGCCGATATGATAGAACTAAATGATCAGTACCGAAAACAGAATAAAGTAACCAATGTACTATCATTTCCATCAAAGTTGAACGAATTATTGAATTGGCCTGAAACTTATACATATCATCTTGGAGATATAGCGATTTGTCCGTCAATTTTGGATGAAGAGGCTAGAAAACAAGAAAAGAATATCCAATTTTATTGGTGTCATATAGTTATTCATGGATTTTTGCATTTATTTGGTTATGATCATTCATCTGAGTTAGAGGCAGAAGAAATGGAGGGCCTAGAACGTGAAATATGCGTTAATCTAGGCTTTATGGATCCTTACACACCAATTAATTAAGATATTGATTGATATTTTTTGTTTCAGATTGAATACTATTCTTATAGATGAAAGATAAAATAAAACCCTCAAGAAATAATGGACTATTCGCTTTATTTTCTCGAATTCTAAGAGCCATTAACTATAAACCGTATAGTCGCGAAGAAATACAAAATCTTCTTCAAGAACCAAGTGGAGTGATTGATCCTGATGAGCAAGAAATGCTTTCAGGTGTTTTAGATGTTGCAGAAACGCAAGTTCGTGAAGTCATGGTACCTAAAGCGAAAATGATTGTCATCAATGAAGGTGATTCATTAGATGTGATTCTTAGCACTATTGTAAAGTCAGGGCATTCAAGGTTTCCAGTAATGAAGAAGGAATCTGAAGAGAGTGCTGGTGTTCTATTAGCAAAAGACTTATTGCGTCATTTTATGGCCAATGGAGATCAATCAATTGATTTAAATTGCTATATTCGACCTTTGTCTGTAATCCCAGAATCAAAAAGACTAAATACACTGTTAAAGGAGTTTCGAGATAGTCGCAATCATATGGCAATTGTTGTTGATGAGTATGGTGGAATATCGGGACTGCTTACTATTGAGGATGTTCTAGAAGAGATTGTAGGAGAAATCGATGATGAGCATGATCCGGAGGAATTAGAATATATTGAGATATCAGAAAACAAAGATGGCTCTAAGTCATATCTGGTACTTGCTTTAACTAGAGTTGAGGACTTTAATGATTATTTTGAGTGTGATCTTGAGTATAGTTCTTACGATACTATTGGCGGTTTGGTTGTTCACGAATTCGGCCGATTACCGAGAAATGGAGAAAAACTAATTTTTTCTGGGTTTAAATTTACCGTCACAAAAACACACAGAAGACGTATTGAGATTCTAGAAGTAAAAAGAGAACTCAATTAATATCAAATTATTTGAAATATTATTTTGAAATGTTAAAGAGCCTGCTTTTTAAACAACATTTTTCTCATCTTTTTAATTTAACATCACTCTTCTTTTTGTTGCTTGGGGTTGCTTTCACTCTAGTCTTTGCTCCATTTAATCTATATATATTGACATCAATTCTCATGATGCCGGTCTTTTACACATGCTTGAATTCGACACCGAAACAAGCGGCTATTTATTCCTTTTTCTTTGGTTTTGGTCATTTTCTTTCAGGTGTGTATTGGGTGTATATATCTATTCATACTTATGGGAATGCACCATCCTGGATCGCTTTATTGTTAATGCTTGGATTGGTAATTCTGATGTCATTCTATTTCTATCTAGCGGGGTATCTAATTTCTTGGTTAGTGGCTGGTCGATCTTTTTGGTTGGTTTTGATAGGACCATCAGTTTGGGTCTTATTTGAATGGATAAAGGGTTGGGCTTTTTCTGGATTTCCTTGGTTAAGTATTGGTTACAGTCAAATAGATACATTCTTATCTGGATGGGGTCCAGTACTAGGAATTTATGGAATTTCATGGTTCTTATTATTGTCAACAGCGGCATTTCTTCATTTTTATTTGAGGCAACGATATCTCAAAGCTTTATCGCTCATGGCACTGCCATATCTATTTGGTGCGTTATTATTATCTTATTCTTGGACAGAAGATTTTGGACAACCAATTACTACTTCAATTATCCAGGGGGGCGTCTCTCAAGATTTAAAATGGAAAGATGAGCAGTTACCAAAAACAATGGATTTATACCTTCAGGCTACATTGAACACCGAAAATGATTCATTTGTAATATGGCCGGAAGTAGCTATTCCAGCATCTCTTGATCAATTAGAGTCTTATGTAGATTTTTTGCAAAAAAATTTAAAAAGAACAAACAAGAAGCTAGCCATTGGGGTTCTGGAAAAGAATGAAGGTTCTACTCATTCATACAACAGTATGATGTTTTTAGATGGTACAAATAGACAGTTCTATCGAAAAAGACATTTGGTACCATTTGGCGAATATTTCCCAGTTCCAAATTTTGTTCGTCAATGGATGAGAATGTATAGTCTTCCTAGTTCAGACTTACTTGAAGGGGAAGACAATCAAGCATTAATTGAGTTCGGTGAGAGAATATTTTTGGCTACAGCTATATGCTATGAAATTGCGTTTGGTTCGGAGCAATTGTATGCATTTCCACAAGCGAGCATATTACTTAATATTAGTAATGATGCTTGGTTTGGTGACTCAATAGCTCCGCATCAGCATCTACAAATAACAAGAATGCGTGCTTTAGAAACCGGCCGTTATTTAATTCGATCTACAAATAATGGAATAAGCGCATTCATTGACCCACAAGGGAAATTGCGAAAAAAGTCTGGGCAATTTGAATTTGAAGTACTCTCATCCTTTGTGCAACCACGTGTCGGTCTTACTCCATACGTCTTGTTTGGTAATTGGCCGATTATAGTAATAATCTTCTGTGTAATATCTTTTGCAGGATATAAGAGAATAAGAGTTTTTTAGTTAAGTCAATATCTTCATGAATTCGAGATGTTTTTTCGTAGTCAATATATAATGCGAGTATTTAACTTTGGGGTTATCTTATAAATATGAAAGTACAACAAAAAGCCACGAATGTCTGTTGGCATGAAGGCGAAGTCTCAAGAGAGGATCGTTATAAAATTTTACCACAAATTGGAGCGACCATATGGTTTACGGGTTTATCGGGAAGCGGTAAAAGTACTATTGCGGTAGCACTTGAAAAGCAACTACAAAACTATGGAATGCTTTCTTATCGTTTGGATGGAGATAATGTTCGTCTTGGAATAAATAAGAATTTAGGATTCTCTGAGCAAGATCGTAAAGAAAATATTAGAAGAATCGGTGAAATATCAAAATTATTCGGAGACGCTGGATTAATAGCCATAACAAGCTTTATCAGCCCTTACGTGCAAGATCGTGATGATGTGCGTACGCTCCATGCTGAAGCAAATCTAAAGTTTATTGAGGTTTTTGTTGATTGCCCTTTGGATACTGCTGAGAAGCGAGATCCAAAAGGACTCTATAAGAAAGCGCGAGCTGGAGAGATTAAGAATTTTACCGGAATCGATGATCCGTATGAAATTCCTATCGATCCCGAAATACATTTGCATAGTGATAAAATGACACTCTCTGAGGAAGTTTCAATTATTATGGAATATTTGAGGGATAATGACGTAATAACATTATAGTAAGATTTTAGCTCCATGTTAACTGAAGTAATATATAAATTGTCATTTAATCAAAATGAAGAAATTCCCTAAAAAAATTAGAAATAGATGAAGACTGAATACAACCCGGAAGGAATAGAAAAAATTGCTCAAGATTTTTGGGAGCAGGAGCAGTGTTTTGAGGTATCAGAAGACACAGACAAGGAAAAATTCTATTGTCTTACCATGTTTCCGTACCCAAGTGGTCAGCTACATATGGGACATGTACGTGTTTTTACTATCAGTGATGTTATAGCACGTTACCAGAGAATGATTGGCAAACATGTTCTTCAGCCAATGGGTTGGGATGCTTTTGGAATGCCGGCTGAAAATGCAGCCATAAAGAGAGGTATACCCCCAGCACAATGGACTTATGAAAATATTGACTATATGCGCGAGCAATTAAAGAGACTGGGGTATGCTTACGACTGGAGTCGGGAAGTTACTACGTGCAGTCCAGAATATTATAAATGGGAGCAATGGCTGTTTACTCGACTCTTCGAAAAAGGGTTGGTTTATAGGAAAAACGCAATTGTTAATTGGGACCCGGTGGATCAGACAGTTTTAGCTAATGAGCAGGTTATCGATGGCCGAGGATGGAGGTCAGATGCAATAGTTGAACGAAGAGAAATACCTCAATGGTTTATGAGGATAACTGCTTATGCTGAAGAACTTTTAGAAGGATTAGATGATCTTAAGGGTTGGCCATCGTCGGTTAAGATGATGCAGAAGAATTGGATTGGTAAATCAGATGGTATTGAATTGTCATTTTCTATTGAAGAAAGCAAGACTGAATTAAAGGTTTTTACTACTAGACCAGATACATTGATGGGAGCAACTTATATGGCAGTTGCGGCTGAACATCCCTTGGCGATTGAAGCGGCTCATCAAGACACTGATGTAGCAAACTTCCTCGAGGAGTGCAAAAAGAGTCATGCTTCTGAAGCTGCTATGGAAACTATGGAGAAAAAGGGCCTTCCATTAAATGTTTATGCCATTCATCCTATTTCGAAAGAAAGAATACCAATTTGGGTGGCTAATTTCGTCTTAATGAATTACGGAAGCGGGGCTGTGATGGCAGTGCCTGGCCATGATCAACGTGATTGGGAATTTGCAAAAAAATATGGATTAGAAGTCAAGCAAGTGATTCAACCAGAGGATGATGGCACTAAAATAGATATAAATGATGCGCCATATCTAGAATATGGTTTATTAATTAATTCTCTTGAATATGACGGAATGGATTCTGCTAAAGCTTTTGTTGAGATAGCGAAATATTTTGAGAAGAATAAAAAAGGGAAAAGAGTCATCAATTACAGATTACGAGATTGGGGGGTATCTCGTCAACGATATTGGGGGGCACCGATTCCCATAATCTACTGCGAGGATTGTGATGTTGTCCCGGTTCCAGAAGATCAATTACCAGTGGTATTACCAGAAGATATTAAATTTAGCGGTACTGGCTCACCTCTTAAAGATATGCCGGAATTTTATAATACCGAATGCCCAGAATGTAAAAAACCAGCAAAACGTGAAACAGATACTTTCGATACTTTTTTTGAATCGTCTTGGTATTTTTCCAGGTATGCAAGTTACGATTCATCATCTTCAATGCTTGATAGACGCGAGAGTTATTGGATGCCAGTTGATCAATATACTGGCGGTGTCGAGCATGCTATTTTACATTTATTATATTCTCGCTTTTTCCAAAGATTGTTACGTGACGAGGGCTTGTCAGCAGCTAGCGAGCCATTTACAAATTTGTTAACACAAGGAATGGTTCTGAAAGACGGCGCGAAGATGTCAAAAGCAAAAGGAAATACGGTTGATCCTGAGAATCTAATAGAAAAATATGGTGCAGATACGGTTCGGTTATTTATGATGTCTGCAGCACCTCCAGAATTAGCTTTGGAATGGTCTGATGCAGGAGTCCAGGGCGGTTATCGATTCCTGAATCGTCTTTGGAGAACAGTAAATAGTCATGAAATTGTGAAAAATTTAGATTTCTCATTGAACTTTAATCAAGAACAGAAAGATATTCGTTATAAAACACATTTTACAATTAAGAAAGTTACTGACGATATTGGAAGAAGATATAAATTTAATACAGCAATTGCTGCAATTATGGAGCTTTTAAATATTGTTAATAAATATAAAGATACCTCTAATGAAGGGAAGCTTGTTATTCAGGAAGCATTGGAATCCATAACTCAGCTTCTATCTCCAATTACCCCTCATATATGCCATGCACTTTGGATGAAGTTAGGCCATAAGAAACCTCTTATTTATTCTATGTGGCCTAAAGCTGAAGAATCCGTTCTACAAAAGAATGATGTCGAAATTATAATTCAAATTAATGGTAAATTAAGAGGTCGTTTAGTTGTAAATGTTGAATCTAATCAAAAGGATATAGAAAAGATGGTTATGTCTGATGTAAAGATAATGCAGTACTTAGAAGGTAATACGATCAAAAAGTTTATCTATGTTAAAGGCAGATTAATCAATGTTGTTGTTTAATAAGATAATCTTATTCTTTGTTATACTTTGGGTTAATTCATGTGGGTTTGAATTGAAAAAGGCTACCGTTTTACCTGAAAGAATGAGCAGTACATATATAGAAACCATTGATTCTAGAAGCATCTTTTATCGAAAATTTAGAGATCAACTTATTTCCCAGAATATCCAATTAGTTGATTCAAGATCAACTGCAACAGGGGTATTGAAAATTATTGCTGATGAAACGGGCAGACGTGTTTTATCCGTATCTGCTAGAAATATTGCTACAGAGTATGAAGTTTTCTATCGAGTTGTATACAGTTTTGGAGGTAGCGAAGAATCTTTAATTGGCCCTCAAGAATTAATCTTAACGAGAAGTTATACTTTTAACGAGAAGTTAGTTTTGGGTAAATCTCAAGAAGAAGAGATGTTAATTGATGCACTTGCTAATGATTTGGTTAGAATGGTTTTAAATCAAATTTCATCTCAATAAAATAATGAAACTGTTCTTACATAACACGTTAACTGGCAATAAGATCCAGTTCAAGCCACTCGATCCTAAGAAGGTCACAATGTACCTCTGTGGCCCCACTGTTTATAATTACGCTCATATAGGAAATGCTAGACCCGCAGTAGTTTTTGATTTATTGGTTCGGATATTGCGTCTTAAATATAAACTTATTTTTGCTAGAAATGTTACGGATATAGATGACAAAATAAATGCTGCAGCCATCAAAATAAAAAAGAGTATTGGTGAAATTACAAAGGAATATATAGCTGCCTATAATGAGGATATGAATGCTTTAGGTGTTCAGATGCCAGATATAGAGCCACGAGCCACTGAAAATATAAGCGAAATGATCTCCATGATTGAATCATTAATGTCAAAGGGTCATGCATATGAGGTGGATGGCCATGTTTTATTTGATGTGGAATCTTACAAAAGATACGGAGTGCTTTCACGAAGAAATTTAAACGAGATGATTGCTGGCTCAAGAGTTGATGTAGCGCCCTATAAGAAGCAACCGCAAGATTTTATTTTATGGAAACCTTCAACATCAGATTTGCCTGGCTGGGATTCGCCTTGGGGAAGAGGGCGACCAGGATGGCACCTAGAGTGTTCAGCGATGATTAAAAAGTATCTCGGAGAAACTATTGATATTCATGCTGGAGGACAGGATCTTGTATTCCCGCATCATGAGAATGAAATTGCTCAAAGTACCTGTGTTCATGATGGAAGAGAATTTAGTCGCTATTGGTTGCATAATGGATTTCTTAGTATTGACAATAAAAAGATGTCGAAATCGCTTGGCAATTATAGTTTGGTGCGTGTTTTGTTGGAACACACGCCCGGAGAGGCGATCCGTTTGGCTCTTTTAAGCGCTCATTATAGGCAACCATTGGAATGGTCACCAGAAACAATTGTATCAGCAAAAAAAATGCTTGATAGAATTTATGGTGCATTACGAGAAACAGTTATTTCAAAGAAAATGATCGCGAATACAAAGATACCTCCATCTATTTTAGAGGCTCTTTGTGACGATCTTAATACACCAAAAGCAATTGCTGAAATCTTTAATCTTGTTAAACAGCTAAATAAAGTAAAGCACAATGATGATAAAGAGACTTTGGCAGCACAAATATATGTATCTGGAAATATTATGGGTTTATTAACATCTAGTCCTGATCAATGGTTTTTAAGAAATATAAATAGCAATATCTCTGAAGAAGAAATAGAAGAGTTAATAACTCAGAGAGAGAAAGCTCGTAATGAAAGGGATTTTGATAAGGCTGACTCTATTCGTAAAAAGATAGAAAAAGAAGGCATTATTCTGGAGGACACATCTTCTGGGGTTCGATGGCATTATAATGATTAATATTTTTGTGGAATGCTATTCATGAATGAAGTGATTGTCAGTCAAGATGAAATTATAGAAGAGTTTTCATTATTGGATAATTGGGTAGACAGGTATCAATATATCATTGATATGGGTAGGAATTTACCATCCTTGGCTGATGAGGAAAAGATAGAAGAAAATAGAATTAAAGGTTGTCAATCTCAAGTTTGGTTTATAACAGAATTACAAAATGAGCGATTAACTTTTCGCGCAATCAGTGATGCTGCAATTGTTTCAGGTTTGATAGCAATCTTGCTAAGGATATACAGTGATAAAAGACCTGCAGAAATTATAGAGGCACCAATTCACTTTATTGAGGCGTTAGGGTTTGAACAGCATTTAAGCCCTACCAGGAGTAATGGGTTGTCTTCTATGCTAACGGCAATAAAAAACTTTGCTATTGAATATGAATAAGACTTTAGTCGTATTTGTTATAAACTTAATAAAGATTTATAAGAAATTTATTTCTCCATTGATTGGAATTAATTGCAGATTTCAACCCACATGTTCTAGTTATTGTGAAGAAGCATTAAATCGTCATGGTTTATTTAAAGGATTGACGTTCTCCTTTAAAAGAGTTTTTAAGTGTCATCCTTGGGGTGGGTCAGGCTATGATCCTGTACCTGAGAAGTAATGATCTTTGGTTAGAATTATCTGCAGGACTCTGAGTGATAATGACTGGAACGATTATTGAAAAAATGCGCCAGCGCAAGAACCATTGAACCTGATATTGTTATAAGAGTATCACTTGAATAATTTGACATGTAATGAATATATGTAGCACCAAGAATCACACCTATTCCGCCAAACAACCCAAAAATAACGATAATTATATTCTTATGATTTTGATAACCTTTAGTTAGCGCAACAATGCTCACAGGGATAACGATAAATAACATTAATGAATGAAAATGACCTTCCATGTATTTCCCAGATAACGGGATAGAAATTGTTATTAATGGTAGAGTCAGACAATGAATCAAACATATACTAGATAACCAAATTGAGATGCCATCTAAATTTCTTGTTCTATTATTGTCGGAGTTTTTATGCATCTTTCTATCTATTGAGTAGCGTTATGAAATCATAATGATATATTATAACATAATATAAATTATTACATATCCTTTAATTTGCATTACATCTTATTGAGGAAAATTATGAAAAAAGAATTACTTTCCATAATATGTTGCCCTATTACAAAGCAATCACTCTCATTTGTAACGAGAGATAAGTTAGATGAACTTAATAAAGCAATTAATAAAGGGTTGATTAAGACTAATGAAGGAAATATTCAAAATAAAAATATCACAGATGCACTAATTACAGATAATGGTATGATTCTTTACCCAATCAAAGATGATATTCCTGTTCTACTAGAAAACAAATCGATACATTTAGATCAATTGGAAAAGATCACAAAAAATTGAAAGTTTTTTGCAAAATTATAGAAAATAAAGAGATATATGAAAATATCGCTAGATAATCTATCAAAGTCATTATTAGAAGAACTGCTTCCATGTTATCTGGTCTCAGGCGATGAACCACTTCTGATCCAAGAATCACTTGATTCAATTCGTTCAGCGGCAGAGAAAGAAGGATTCACAAGCAGGGACCTATATGACCAAAATCAGTCACTTGATTGGAATGAAATTATTAATTCTTGCAGAAATCTTTCGTTATTTTCCGAAAAGAAGATCATTGAAATAAGGTTAAATTCACTAAGGCTTGGCCGCGTAGGTTCAAAATTAATCATAGAATTAATCGAAGAAATAAATGATGAAGTTATGGTTATTATTTCAGCACCTAAGCTAGATAAGGCGGCTACTTCAGTGAAATGGGTGCAATTTATCCAAAAAGAAGGGGGTTTTATTCAAGTGTGGCCCTTAAAGGGCAGAGAAATCATAAATTGGTTGAGAAATCGTATGCGATTGGCCGATTTGCATGCCGATCAACAAGTTATAGAGATGATGAGTGAGCGCGTAGAAGGAAATTTATTAGCAGCATCACAAGCCATTGAGAAGTTACAATTGTATCTTGGTAGGGGGGAGGTTAATGAGACTGACATTCAACGAGCGGTATCCGATCATAGTCGATATGATGTATATCAATTAGTCGATTCCATACTAAAGGGAAATATAAGACTAGGCTTGAAGATTTTATATGCAATAAGAAGCGAAGGTACCGACGCTGTTGTAGTAATTTGGGCGTTCATTAGAGAATTGAGAACATTAAGCAGAATTGCCGAATCTATTGAGGTAGGTTCAACCTTAAATCAGGCAATACAAACTCATAGAGTATGGACCTCAAGAAAAAATATAGTTGCTTCCTGTGTTAAGAGACACAAGGCAAAAAATTTTTACGATATGATTAAATCGTGTGCAAATGCAGATAGTGTTGCTAAAGGTCAGTCATATGGTGATAAATGGCAATTATTAAGGAATATTATGCTTGAATTGTCATCGGATAATTTGGCGGCTTAGATGCGCCAATACAAATCATTAAGGTCAAGAATCCAGTGAACCCTATAGGAGTATTTGGTGGTACATTTGATCCCATACATTTTGGTCATTTAAGAACTGCTTATGAAATGCTGCAAGCATTGAGATTTGATGAAGTAAGATTTATGCCATGTGGAAAACCTCCTCACCGAGATGACCTTTATGCGGATAATGCATTGAGATTAGCGATGGTTTCTGCCGCTACTCAAGGTCAAAAGGGATTTGTTGTTGATGACCGAGAATTAAATAGAGAAGGCCCTTCTTATTCAGTCGATACTTTGCAGGCATTAAGGAATGATTTTCCTTTGAGATCGCTTGGCTTAATTATAGGTATGGATACTTTTTTAGGCCTACCTGAATGGCATCAATGGAGAGAAATTTTAGAACTCTCACATATAGTTGTGGCGCATAGACCTGGTTGGAGAATGCCGGATACTGGTCCTCTAGATGATTTGCTTGAAAATAAGGGAACTCATCGGGTTGATGATTTGCATCAATCAAAATCAGGACATATTTATATTCATGAAGTAACTCAGTTAGAAATATCTTCCACAGATATTCGAAAACTTGTTCAATTGGGCCGAACCCCAAGATTTCTTATGCCGGATGCTGTATCTAAGATAATTGATGATAGCGGTTGCTATAAGATGGAATATTAGACTGCACAAAATTGAATACAGCAATGAATATATCTAAATATACTGATTTCATTATTGACATATTAAGTGAAAATAAAGCCACAGATGTCTTAAGACTTGATGTGAGGAAGAGAACTTCCACGGTTGATTATATGGTGGTTGCAAGTGGCAGTTCTTCCCGTCATATTAAAGCGTTATCCGAGATTTTGGTGGAAGAATCTAAAAAGATTAGAATGCCTTCTGTTGGAATAGAGGGCGAGAATGGTAGCGATTGGATTCTAATTGATTTTCAAGATATTTTGGTTCACCTGATGTTACCTAGAGTCAGAGAATTTTATAATATTGAAAAATTATGGTCTCTTCATTCTATAGAAAAACAATCAGCGACTGAAAGTTAGATTATGCAAATTCGTTTAATTACAGTTGGTTCAAAACAAAAGAAATGGATTGATTTAGCTTTCAAAGAATATCAAAAGAGATTACCTAATGAATGGCATTTTAGTTTAGAGGAAATTCATACGGTAAAGCGCAGAAAAAATGAGACGTCTCCATCGATAATAGAGCGAGAGGGCGAGAAGATTCTGCGAAAATTAAATAATAACGAGCTGTTAATTGTTCTAGATGAGCGGGGTGAAGAGCTCTCAACTCAAGAATTAGCAGTGAAATTTCATAAGTTGACCAAGGTGTGTAATAAATTATGTTTTGTTATTGGAGGTCCTGATGGTTTGTCAGATGCAATCAAAGAAAAGTCCAATATGAACTGGGCGCTAACAAAATTAACACTGCCGCACGGACTTGTTAGGATTATCTTTATAGAACAAATTTATCGTCTGTGTACCTTGTTATCCGGTCATCCGTATCATCGAAATTAGGATATTTAAATTCGGTTGGCTTAAACTTCTGTAAAAGTATTTGAGGAGATATGTTTAGGGCATTATAAATTGTTACCCAGTGAACAATAAGAATGAAGTTAAATATAAAAAATATAAAAAATCTGTCCTGGATAATTTCTGGTGTATCCATAATCTTGTTGTTTATTTTTGTTGGAACAATAAGAATTTTAGTACCTAAAATTGATGAATATAGTGAAAATCTTAAGAGTTGGGTAAATGAAGAAAGTGATTATAAGATTGACTTTTCAAAAGTTAAGGCTCAATGGACTTTGAGTGGCCCGGAGTTAATCTTTTTAAACCCTGAAATAAAAGAAAAGTTATCCAGTAAGACAATCATTAGCGCTCATGAGGTGCGAACCGAAATTGATGTGTTTGATTTTCTTTTAGGCCGTTCTCTAGCATTAGATCAATTAAAGTTGAATAAGATTGATCTGCACTTGAGCTATACAAAGGAAGATGGTTTTTTATTCCAAGATATTGATTACGCTGTCATCTCATCCTTTTTTGATAATAAGAAAAATGAAGCTATTGTGTTTTCTTTAATTGGACAGGAGATCAGACTACATATAGATTTACCGAATCTAAATCAGAATATCGATCTAATGATTCCTGAAATAAGAATAGATTCGAGTGATGAAGAGCTAAAAGTTGATACTTTTTTTGATGTTCCAGAGAGATTGGGGGAATCATTGTTAATTTCAGCCAGCAAAAGGGTTATCGAAGATGATCCGTCTTTAGGTTGGAGATTATATGTAGAGGGAGAATCATTAAATATTAACGATTGGTTAAATCTTTTTTCATATAAGTTCGAAAGAGATTTGCATGGAATTATTAATATTGATGCTTGGTTACAATTAAATTTACATGGATTGGGGAAGTTAACGGCCGATTTGTCAATAGATGATTTTTTTGTTGATGATAACACAAATGATTCTCTAGATTTAAAATCACGTTTTGAGTTTTCCGCAAATGAATTTGGCTGGTTTGCCGCCGCCGATAAGCTACAATTTTCTTCAAATGAAGGTACTTCACCTGAATCACGAATCCAGTTACAAGCTCAAAATAATGGTGAAACCACCACATTAGATATGAGTATTTCACTTATTTCTTTAGAGGATCTCAAGCATTTTAGAGGTTGGGTAAATCAAGAAAATTTTGATTATTTATATGATTTAAATCCAAAAGGATTATTAAGAGATACAAGGCTAAATATATCTGATCTTGATGAAGTCACTGAAAGGTTTGATCTTTCGACCCAATTTGATGGAGTCAGTTTTTTGTTTTCGGATAATCTAAGAAGTATTACAAGTATTTCTGAGATTAATGGAATGTATGGTGAATTCTTCTTCAATCAAGTTGGTGGCCGTATTGAGATGGATTCAAAAAACTTGCATATCGCTTCTGAAGATTATATGGATGATAGTTTGTTATTGGATAAAGTTAAAGGCTCGATCATCTGGAGAAGAAATTCTAAAGGTCTGAAGGTTTTGTCTGATCAAATAGATTTGGGAAATTCTGCTTTTAGGAGTTCAACGAGTATCGAAATTTCCTGGTTGAAGGATCAAAGATTTCCCTATGTTGATATTGATAGTTACTGGAATATTGATGATGTTCAATTATTTAAAGGTTTTCTACCTAAAAAGGCTCTTAATCCAGTTTTGTATCAATGGGTTCAAGATGCATTTCTTTCAGGAAGGATTGAGCATGGAACGACTCGAATTATAGGTTTACTAGAAAACTTTCCATTTAAAGATAGAGAAGGGATCTTTCAAATAACCGCGCAAGCTAAAGAGATGATTTTGCGTTATGCGAAAGGTTGGCCGAATGCGAAAATTCATGAAATGGAATTTGAAGTAGATAGCAATCGTATATTTTCTTCAAAAAATTACTCTATAAATGCGGGCATAGAGTTATCTGACGCCAGTATTGAAATTAAGGATCTGTCCAATCCAGTTCTTGAGTTTAATATTAATTCATCATCTGATCTGATCCCAATGAATAACTTTCTAATGTTGAGTCCAATTAATAATTATTTTGGAGGGATATTAGAGGATATAACTGTTTCTGGTGCAGCAGATTATGAAGTGGATATCCGATTACCCTTAAGAATAGTAAATAGAGATCAATATGATTTTGACACTAAGCTTCATATAAATGATGCCTCGCTACAGCTAGATGGAATTGATCCATCGATTGAGAATTTACAAGGTAGTTTGTATGTATCTAGAAGTGATGTCGCTTCTGAGAATTTAAGAGCAGATTGGCTAGGCTCAAAAATTAAAATCGATGTATCAAAGGCTGATGAAGATAATCATTTTATTAATAGTATCATCTCATTAGTAGGAACAACGTCTATCAGTAATTTTGAAAAAAGATTTAATTTCTCTTTCAATGATTCTTTAGCAGGTACCTCGGATTATCAAGTAGATATAAGTATACCTAAATACGATATACCTAACCCGAAACCATTCTTTGTGAAAATAAGAAGTAAGCTTGACGATATTGATATTAATCTTCCTGCACCTTTTGAAGAACTAAGTAGAAGTTCTAGCATATTAGATGCTGACCTTTTCTTTCCAAATTCTGGGATAATTTCAATTCAAGGAGGCATCGGCTCCGCTGTAAATTGGAACATGGATTATAGTAGAGAAGAAGTTCAATGGATTTTTGACAGAGGTATTCTAGCATTTGGTCATCATAGTAATGACCCTCTAGATTCTCGAGGACTGCATATTCGTGGCCAGACTAATAAAATAAATTTAAACAATTGGCTTGATCTAACTGCTTCAGATACGTCTGAGAAAGATATTTCATTTAAAGATCTAATTAGGTCAGTTGATTTAAGTGTGAAGAAATTTAATCTCTTTGGACGCTCATTCAAAGATCAAAGAATAGTTATGAATAAAGGCTCTAACGAATGGATAATAGATTTATTTGGAAGCGATGCTGAGGGTTTAATCAATTTTCCGTATTTAATCAACGATGAGCAACCTATTGAACTTGATATGAAGGTATTAAATATTAGCCTTCCTGAAGGTGATTGGGCGTCACCCGTTTCTGATCCAAGGCAATACCCGCCTATATCCATAAATATTGATAATTTTTCATTTTCTAACCATCATTTTGGTTCCATTAGAGCCGACTTTGTTAGATTTGAAGATGGATTAAGAGCGGTAGATATAAATACGCAAGATGATAGTTTTTCAATTACAGCAAATGCTGGATGGGTTGCCGATGAATCATCCGGTATAGGGACTCACACATATGTAGATGCTTCACTGACGAGTACTAATGTAGCCGATACTTTATTAAAGTTAAATTATCAACCGATTATTGATAGTAACGATATGAAGCTTGATATTGATGTTAAATGGCAAGGTGGTCCCAGAGAGGACTATCTTGAATATATTCAGGGCGAAGTTGGTGTAAGTATCGGAGCTGGTCAATTAGAAGAAGTAAATCCAGGTGCTGGACGTGTTTTTGGGTTATTAAGTATAGTAGCGCTCCCAAGAAGATTATCTCTAGATTTTCGGGATGTCATCGACAAAGGATTTGGTTTTGATGAAATTTTGGGCGCTTTTAACGTTAAAGAAGGGAGCGCCAGTACCTGTAATTTAAGTCTCAAGGGACCAGCAGCTGATATCGGCGTTCTTGGGAGTGTTGATTTGGTTGAGATGAATTACAAGCAAAAAGCTATAGTAAGTACTAATTTTGGAAATACCTTGCCTATAGTTGGTGCAGTTGTTGCTGGCCCTCCTGCTGCTGCTGCTTTATTATTGTTTTCTCAAATATTTAAGAAGCCATTAAAGGAAATGGCTCAAATTTACTATGATATCGGAGGCTCTTTTGATGATCCGAATGTTGGTAATAGCAATGCTGATAGTTTTGCTCGTATGATAAATGAATATGAGTGTTCACTGTAAATTTTGAGTTAAATCAGTAATGATTAAATAGTAGTTGTATTAGAAAGTATTTCTTGAATAATTTTTAGTTTGCTGTCTCTTTCTGTCTGAGTTCTTCCGATAACTGATATATGACCCAACTTACGATTAGGTCTTTCTTGTTTCCCATAATCATGAATAAAGAAATCTTTATTTAGTTGTTTTATTTCTGAAGGTATTGAGCCTATTAGATTTTCCATAGCTACATATTCCTTAGATGAAGTATCTCCTAATTTAAGATTTAAAATTGCACGAAGGTGATTCTCGAATTGACTGGTCTTTGATCCCTCAATTGTCCAATGCCCTGAATTATGAACTCTTGGCGCAAATTCATTAGCTATGACTTTATTCCCTTTAATAAAGAGCTCCAGAGCCAATACTCCAACATAATTTAGCTTTGACATAAGTTTAGAGTGGAATTTAAAAGCTTTTTTTGTAATTGATTGATTTTCTAAAGATGTTTCTGATGTTCTGAGAATGCCATTTTTATGAGTATTTTTTGTTAATGGGTAAAATGCGGTTTCGCCAGAAACGCTTCTGACTCCGATCGCTGAAATTTCATAATCAAAGTTCACTTTCTTTTCTGCAATTAGGAGCTGATCTTTCATCTCTATCCAAGCATTATCTATGTCGTCTCTTTTTTCTAATAGAACTTGCCCTTTTCCATCATAACCAAATCGCCGAGTTTTAAGGATAAAAGGATAACCTAATTGAGAGGCTGCGTGCAGTAAGTCAGAATGAGAGTTTATTTCTTTGTATTCAGCAATTGGGATTCTTAGTAATTCGAATAATTTCTTTTCTTGTAGTCTATCTTGTGCTATTTCAAGCGCAATGGTACCTGGATAAACATAATTCGAATCTAAGATTTTAATAGATTTGACTGGGACATTTTCGAATTCGTAAGTAATGATATCGGTTAATGAAAATAACTGTTCGATCCCTTTCAAGTCATCGAATTGATAATGAAGCACTTCACCAACATCACAAGCAGGCGAATTTTTATTTGGATCAAGAAAGATGCATTCAAGGTTAAGGGATTTTGCGGCATATCCAAGCATTAGGCCTAATTGTCCAGCGCCTATGATACCTATCTTCATTAGGCTTAGCGTGGATCACTATTATTTAGAATAGTCTCAGTTTGCGATTCACGAAATTCATCAAGTTTTTGAGATATTACTGAATCTGAGAGTGAAAGTATTGATGCAGCAAGGAGTGCGGCATTAATAGCTCCAGCCTTACCAATTGCCAATGTCCCTACAGGTATACCAGCGGGCATTTGATTTATAGATAATAATGAATCGATTCCTTTCATGGTTTTAGATTCAATTGGTACACCTAAAACAGGTATTGGTGTTTTTGATGCCGTCATTCCCGGTAAATGTGCGGCTCCACCAGCACCTGCAATAATTACTTGTACTCCATTTTTTTTTGCTGTTTCAGCGAAAGAAAATAAAAGATCAGGAGTTCGGTGAGCCGAAACTATCTTTACTTCATGCTCGATGTTTAACTTCTTTAGCATCTCACTACTGTGCTTCATGGTGGGCCAGTCTGATTTCGATCCCATAATTATGCTGATTTTGGCTTTCTTCATCTTGTCGTTTGCTTATTTAAGAGTTTTGCGTAATTTATTTTAATGTATTTGTCATGAATATCTAGTTTATCAAATCGATTTAATTCTATAACGCTGATAAATCCTTGTGAATCAGTTTAAATAACTCTCGTTTTAATCTTATTTTTATACTGTTTTTAGGATTTAATTTGATTGCTTTCAACAATAATTTGATATCCTTGTTTTCCGAACCAATAAAGATATTGTATTGATCTAGACTATTATTTCCTTCTGCGAGGATTCTTTCACGCCACTCTTCAGTATTTTTAAATATTTTTCTTTCTAATCTATCTCTTTTGTTTTGTTTATTCAAAATATTCTGGATGTACTCCATATCCTCAAGTTTTGTAAGTTTACCTATTAGTTGTTTTTGGCGACGAAGTGCACCGTGTTTCTTTAATCTTTTTGCAAGAGTGATTGCTTCTAGAAGTTCGTTATTGAGAAAGAATTCCTTCAATTTCTCATCTGGAATTGAGATTAATCTCTCACCAAGCGCTTGAAATTTATGATGGTTACGTTTTTTCTCGCTTTTGCTTTTCATCTTAAAGGTTATTATTTTATATTGAGACTCAATTCATTAAGATATCACAAGCCTCTTGATATTTTTGCTGAGTATCTTTGATAACTTCTTCTGGTATGTCTGGCCCAGGAGCCTCTTTATTCCATGTAAGTGTGTCTAGGTAGTCACGCAAATATTGTTTGTCGTAACTGGGAGGGCTGGTATCGACCTTGTAACTTTCTTTTGGCCAAAACCTTGATGAATCAGGAGTGAGCATTTCATCTATAATGTATAATTTTTTGTTATCATCAAGTCCAAACTCAAACTTTGTATCCGCAATAATTATTCCTCTCGCATTAGCGTAATTTGCCGCACGTTCATAAATTTTTATTGAGATATCTCTGACATCTTTTGCTAATTTCTCACCGATTAACGAAACTGTGCTTGCGTAATCAATATTTTCATCATGGTTTCCAGATGCAGCTTTGGTTGCTGGCGTGAATATGATTTCGGGAAGTTTTTGGGCTTGTTGCATACCTTTAGGGAGGGCAATGCCGCATATTTCACCATATTTCTTATAATCTCTCCAGCCAGAACCAATCAAGTATCCTCTGACTACAGATTCGATTGGCAAAGGTTTGAGTTTTTTTACGATGATAGTTCTTTCTTTTAGTTTTTTTGCTAACTCTTTATCCTTGATATATTGATCGATATTTATATTTGTTAGATGGTTAGAAACGAGATCTTCCATCATTTTGAACCAGAAATTTGATAACCCTGTAAGAATCTTTCCTTTTTCTGGTACCGTTTTTGGCATGATCACATCGTAAGCTGACAATCTATCTGTTGCTACAATCATTATATGATTTTGATCTAAATCGTAAATATCTCTCACTTTACCTCTTGCAAGAAGCGTTAAAGATGGGATATCAGATTCAAATAAGGTAGTCATCGTAATTTTACTATGTATTTTTATGTTTACGGAGATTATTAATTTAATAATTAATTATATATTAGGAGTAATATTTTTTTAAGAAAATTACATTTGAAATCTTATATGAATTAAATTTATGATTTATTTCGTAGATGAAAATATATAGGTAATTGGTTAGTATGTGTCTAACTTAGGTTTAATTTGGAATTGTTTTGAACCCATTTATAGCACCATCGATACTGTCTGCTGATTTTTCGCGGCTTGGCGAGGAAGTAAATGCTGTTTTGGAGGCAGGGGCAGATATTATTCATTTTGATGTAATGGATAATCATTTTGTTCCAAATCTAACCATTGGCCCCCTTGTTTGTGAGTCATTAAGAGAATCAGGTATTGATGCGCCAATAGATGTTCATTTGATGGCTGAACCCGTGGACAGTCTGATTTTGGATTTTTCAAAATCAGGTGCTAACTACATTACATTTCATCCTGAAGCTAGCAGGCATGTTCATCGTTCGCTTAATCTCATTCGCAATGAAGGCTGCAAAGCAGGTTTGGTATTTAGTCCTGCAACGCCTTTAAATTGGTTAGAACATGTTATTGATGATTTGGATATGATATTAATCATGTCTGTTAATCCTGGATTTGGTGGGCAATCTTTTATCGAGTCATCCTTGGAGAAAATAAAAGAGGCCCGAAGAATTATTAATGATAGTAATAAAGAAATACGTTTGGAAGTTGATGGTGGAGTTAAAATTAATAATATTGCGAAAATAGCAACAGCAGGAGCAGACACTTTTGTTGCAGGCTCAGCAATTTTTGGTAGTGATGATTACTCAAAAACAATTAGCTCAATGAAAGAGGCGATTAACTCAGCGATCAAGTGAAAAATAGGATTCCCTTGAAGTTATTTTTAGAAATAATAAGCAGTTTTGGTCATAATCTTTGAAGTAATCTTCATAGCGTTTCTGATAAATTTCGGTAATTCCTCGGCACCTGCATTCTTAGCATTTTCCCCATGCCCCTCTTCTTCTATGCGCATTTGAGTTACTATCTTTCTGCTTCTTTGATCTTTTTCTGGCAATAAATTGAGGTGTTTGGTTAGGTGTTCACTCACCTGTTTTTCGGTTTCTTCTATAAATCCAAGCGACCATTTGTCACCAAAAAAGCCAGAAGCCGCGCCTATTACAAATGATCCTGCATACCATATTGGCCCCAGTTTACTTGTTTTTTCACCGAGCTCTTCAACTCTTTCTCGGCACCAATTTAAGTGATCTAATTCTTCATTTGCGGCATTATCCATCTGTTTTTTTATTTTTAGGTCTTTTGAAAATACTGCATGTCCTTGATACAGCCCTTGTGCAGCTATTTCTCCGGCATGATTAACTCTCATAAGACCCGCAGCATGAGCTTTCTCGTCATCTGTTAGATCTATCTCTGAGGTATCTTCGGCTGGATTTGGACGATAGTTCTTAGTTCGATTTGATTCTATCAATAATCTTATTTGATCAACTGACGAAAAAAACCTGTCTATGGGGTCATTAATCTTTTGCTTCATTATTAGATTGTACCTTAGGATTAAATCTTTATTAAATCTTTTTTCCCAGGCTAATGCTCTATTTTTATGGGTAATTTTAAGTTAAGAATATTTGTTATGTTTGCAATGAGGGGTTGGCTGCAGTAAAATTTTGCGCCTTTCATATCTTTGTCTTTATGATCACTAAGTCATGATAGGATGAGTTTTATGAAGGATTTTTTTTAAAATTTTATTGTTAAATAAAATGGGAAATATAATGAAGACTTTTTCAGCGAAACATGACGAAGTAGATCGTAAGTGGTATTTGATTGATGCCAGCGGCAAAACCCTCGGCCGTTTGGCGGCAGATATTGCCTCTAAATTACGTGGTAAACATAAAGTTGAATATACACCTCATGTAGATACTGGTGACTACATTGTGGTCATTAATGCGGAAAAGATTCGTGTTACGGGTAATAAATTGAAAGGAAAAATGTATCATAGATATACTGGATATATTGGAAATCTAAAATCAATAACCTTAGAGAAGTTACTCAAAGAACACCCAGAAAGAGCGATACAATATGCTGTTAAAGGGATGTTGCCACGTAATTCTTTGGGGCGCAAAATGTTCTCTAAATTAAAAGTATTTGTAGGGCCTGATCATGATCATGCTGCACAACAACCAATACCGTTAGAAATGAATGTCTAAAGAAGAATACAAGGTGAGAAAATAATGGCAGAAGCGCAATATTATGGAACTGGGCGGCGAAAAACATCAACTGCAAGGGTGTTTATCAAGAACGGTAAAGGCGATATTACAGTCAATAAAAAACCTTTAGATGTTTTTTTTGGTAGGAAAACCGCACAAATGATAGTTCGTCAACCACTCGAATTAACTGATACTAATGGGAAATTTGATGTAAATGTAACTGTCAAAGGCGGTGGAATTACAGGTCAGGCGGGAGCTATCAGGCATGGTTTAACTCGTGCATTAATGAGTTATGATGAATCTTTACGATCTAGCTTGAGAAAAGCTGGATTTGTGACACGTGATGCCCGTGAAGTTGAAAGAAAGAAAGTAGGATTAAGAAAAGCAAGACGCGCAACACAATTCTCTAAACGATAAACCCAGCGTAATATATGCCAAAAATTAACTTAGCAAATGAAGGTCATTTGAATGAATTGGCTAGGTTGTTTAATTTATATAGAGTTTTTTATAAACAGCCATTTGATAAAGACATGGCGATCGATTTTATCAAATTAAGAATGAAGCAAAAACAATCCATTGTTTTTGTTGCAGAAGAGTCAGATGGTATTTTGAGTGGGTTTGTTCAATTATATCCCTCTTTTTGTTCTGTAAGCGCTATTCCAGTATTGATTCTTTATGATCTGTTCGTTGATGAAGAAGAAAGAGGTAAAGGTATTGGGCGAAACCTCATGAACAAGTCAACTGAATATGCAAAATTAAATGGATTTAAGAGGCTGGAATTGTCAACGGCTAAAGACAATGTTATCGGTCAATCTTTATACGAATCTTTAGATTATGAGTTAGATGAAGAGTTTTTGCATTATTCATTAGAGGTGAAGTAGAAGAGGTATTTCCTGTTTAATACTAGTTTTACGCAAATTAAGATTTATCTGCACGATCTAAAACTACTTCCTCTACCGCTTCATCATTAGCAATTAATAGTGTGTCAGCTGGTCGGTTAGCAAATATACCTACCGTTACAACACCTGGGATTTGATTGATTATTTGTTCCGTATCAATCGGATTTAATATCTCCATGTTGTGAACATCAATTATTTCATTCCCATTGTCTGTTAAGAAATCTTCCCTCCATATTGGTTGCCCTTTATTTTTAATAATTTCTCTTGAAACGAAAGATCTCGCCATTGGTATTACTTCAATTGGTAATGGGAACTTTCCTAGTGTTGATACCAGTTTTGAATCATCTATTATGCAAATAAAATTCCTTGCAGAATTTGCTAAGATTTTTTCACGAGTCAATGCGCCACCGCCACCCTTGATGAGGTGAAGATTTTTGGTGGCTTCATCAGCTCCATCTATATAGAGGTCAAGACTTCCGACTTCATTTAACTGGCTTACCTCAAAGCCATTTGATTTCAAAAGACGTTCTGTTTCAACTGAACTTGATACAATCTTTGAAATCTTATTTTTTATTTCAGGCAATAGATCTATAAGAAAATTAACAGTTGAACCGGTCCCCATTCCTAGTATGCAGTCGTTATGAATAAAATTTACTGCCGCGTTCGCTACATTTAATTTTTTGTTGTCTTGATCCATTCATTTATAATGTATATTTATTGAGATTCTTTGTCTAGAAGATACAACCAGACTCAGTAAAAACATTGGAAAGACTTACATCCCAACTGTCTTGTTCTATTTTTTTAAACCTTTGACAATCGAAAGCAATTCCAATTAAGACTGGTTTAGATGGGCTATCTTCTTTTTTGAGATAATTAAATTCTCTGTCATAATAACCGCCCCCCATCCCGATTCGATTTCCATTATGATCAAATGCAACAAGCGGAACAATTACCAAATCCAAAAACTTTGATTCAGTAATGATATTGGATATTGGTTCTTTTATACCGTATTGATTATTTAAGAATTTATCGTTAGGGGTAGTTTTTGCGAAATTCATCTTTGAGTTGGTTGTTATTTTAGGTAAAAAAAGATCCTTACCTCTTTTCCATATTTCATTGATGATGAGCCAAGTATCTACTTCGCCATTTGAAGCCATATAGCAACCAATATTACTTGCGCAATCAAAATAATCCAAATTAATGATAGCTTCAGAAATTGAAATTGAAGCTTTCTTTTTTTTGTGGTCTGATAGTTTATTGCGACGAGATTTCGATATTTCTCTGGTCTGTTTCTTTGAATAATGCATTATTTCGTAATGTGACTTAAAAAGCCTCCCATAAATGCCGTTACATACTATTGCTCTCGAACCAGAGAAGCAGGTGGGGTAACCCGTGATCGCAATAGGCTTCCCGCGATAGGTGGTTTTGCACAAATGTTCTCACAGAGCATAACCCCAGAATGTATATTTAGGATCGAAAGTACCAAGTATACATCGAGCATCATAGGAGACGTATTTAACAAATTATCATTTGAAAATTACTTATAATTCAAGTTGTTTGCTGCCGCCCAATATAGAATCTAATCGATCTGCCATTAACTTCAAGCGGTTTCCTAGAGAGCTTTCTATAGCTTGATCTTTTGACTCTGCTCTAATTAGATCATGCGCCATATTCAGCGCAGCCATTACAGCAATTCTATCTAGACCGACAACCTTTCCGCTATCTCTTATTTCCCGCATCTTTAGATTTAATGATTCAGCAGAGTCTATAAGTGCTTTACGTTCATTTGCGGGGCAAGAAATTTGGTACTCCTTTTCGAGTATTTTTACACTGACATGCGCATGCATTTCACTCATTAGTTGCTCCGATTATCTTTTGATTGTATTAATTATTCTGTTCCATTGACTTAAGCCGTATGATCATAGCTTCAACTCGAGCGCTTACATTTTCATTCTTTTGGAGTAGAGTTGACCTTTCCTTTGAAAGCATTTCTTGTTTTTCTTTCAGTGATTTATTTTCAGTTTGCAAGCGATCACATATCCTAAAAAGATCATCGAGCCGTTCTTCAAGTCTTTTGAGGTCGTTTTCGAAATTTAGATTATTATCTTTTACCATATCCCTAATATAAAGATCACAGACAATATAATCAATCTTGTTTAGAGAATTTTATCTGGTTTGAATTTTGTTTAAATGAGATTATTTATTATTATGAGAAAATAATAAAAATTTTATGGGAAACTTTGAAAGAAATTTTCATGATCTTGAGACTAATCTAAGAGAGTGTGAGTCAGGATGGTATGCGGCGCAATGCCATGGTTTATTATGTGCACGATTATCGGTTATTGGTGCCAGTGCATTAAATGTATGCCTAGAACAAATATTTGAAGATGTAAACAATGACACATCTTGTGCAAAATTTTGTGACATGATTTTGCAAGATGTCTTCAAGAGAACATGGATACAACTTGTTGAAAGACAATCAGAATTCACATTATATCTTCCTGACGATCAAAGTAGTGTTAACGAAAGAACTAATGCTCTAGCCCAGTGGTGTGACGGATTTTTGCACGGTATTGTAACAGGGAAAAGTCCTAAGAAATTAAAGGAATTTTTGAGTAAAGAACCATCAAGTATAATTATTAAAGATATGCTTGAAATTACTCGAGCCTTTGTGGACGGGAAAGCTGAAGTAGAGGAAAATGAACAAGCATACATTGAAATAATGGAATATATTCGAGTTAGTGCTCAGTTAATATATGAAGAACTTGCTGATTTTCGTGGAAAATATAAAAAGAAATTAAATTAACCTTAATCAAAAAAATTTAATACACAGGAATATAGAATCTTTTATGCATAAGAAGGAATTTTCTAATAGAAGGAAACAAATCATGAGAATGATTGGCGAAGACGCTGTTGCAATTCTTCCAAGTGCCATCATTAGTCGCCGTAGTCGTGATGTGGAGTATTCTTATAGACAAGATAGTGATTTCTTTTACTTAACTTCTTTTGAAGAACCAAATTCATTAGCTCTATTTGTCCCAGGTAGGAAAGATGGTGAATTTATCTTTTTTTGTGAAGAACGCGATCCTATAAAGGAAAAATGGGATGGCCCTCAATCAGGCCCAGAAGGTGCAATGCGAGATTTTGATGTTGATGATGCATACCCAATAGGGGATATTGACGAAATGTTGCCCGAGCTTATAAAAGAGAGAAAATATATTTATTATCCTATGAACATAAATAAAGAATTTGATCTTAAGATTAATTATTGGATGAACTTAAGTTCAGAGAAAAATGTAGAAAGAGGAGTGAGTCATGAAACTTTAGCTTTATCTCATTTATTGCATGATATGCGCTTATATAAAAGTAAAGCTGAAATTTCTGAAATGAGGAAAGCAGCAAAGATTGCTGGGAATGCGCACAAAAAAGCAATGAAGAAGGTGCGTCCTAATATTTATGAATATGAGGTAGAAGCTGAGTTTATTTATGCTTTTAGAAAGTTCAATGCTGAATATTCATATAATCCGATTGTTGGCGGCGGGTTGAACGCATGCGTTTTGCATTATATTGCAAATAATTCTTTATTAAATGATGGAGATCTTGTGCTTATAGATGCCGGTTGTGAATTAAATTATTATGCATCAGATATAACACGAACTTTTCCAGTAAACGGGAAATTTTCAACAGAACAATTAGAAATATACAATATTGTTTTAGAGGCACAAAAAGCTGCAATCGAACAAGTAAAAAAGGGAAATCATTTTAATGACCCTCATGATACTGCTGTTCGGATTATTACGCGTGGACTTAAAGATATTGGTCTTCTTAAAGGAAGATTAGACGATCTAATCATGAAGAATGATTATGCTCGCTTTTTTATGCATCGAACAGGGCACTGGATAGGAATGGATGTTCACGATGTTGGTGATTATAAAGTGGAAGAAGAATGGCGTTTGTTGGAAAATGGTATGGTTACAACTATTGAGCCAGGAATTTATATTGGTGAAGATAGAGATATACCAAAAAAATACAGGAATATCGGAATTAGGATCGAGGATATGGTTGCTGTGAGTAACAATTCACCCGATGTGCTAAGCAAAAATATCGAGAAAGAACCAGATTTAATTGAATTATTGATGCAGCAATAATGACGAATCATACAAAAACAGATTTTGATATTATTGTAGTTGGTGGCGGTATGATTGGTGCGAGCATGTCTTTGGCACTAGCATCTTTAAATCTTAGGATTGCGGTGGTTGAGAAAGTTAAACCAAGCAATCAAATTCAACCAAGTTTTGATGATAGGTCAACTGCACTTTCAAGAAGCAGTAAAAACATGTTTGAAGCAATGGGAATCTGGGATCAGATTTGCGATGTCTCGACTCCTATTAGATCAATACATGTGTCAGATAAAGGTAGATTTGGATTTTCTCATATTTGTGCCGAGGAGCAACAGGTTGAAGCGTTGGGGTATGTCGTGATTAATCGTGTGCTAGGCAGCGTATTATTGAATGAATTAAACATAAAGGAGAATGTAAAATTATTCTGCCCATCAACAATCGTTTCGGTTAGCAATACAGAAGAATATTGTGATGCAACATTAGAATCGAATAACTTGCAGAAAAAGATTTCTGCTAAATTGATGATTGTGGCTGATGGCGCCAATTCTAGTGTTCGTAAAATGCTTGGAATTGGCGTCAATAGAGTTGATTACAGACAGAATGCAATCATAGGGAATGTACTCACTGAAGAACCGATTGCCAACAGAGCTTTTGAGAGATTCACTGAACTGGGATCAATAGCATTCTTGCCAATAGAAGATGATCGCTCAGCTTTTATTTGGGTATTACCTGAAGATCACTCAGAAGAGTTAATGGGTGCGTCTGAAGATTCATTTCTAGAGTCACTACAGTATCAATTTGGATCTCGCTTAGGGCGCTTAAGTAACCTAGGAAATCGCTCCTGTTACCCTTTGGCATTAACACAAGCTTATAGGTTGATCGCTGAGCGTTCTGTCTTGGTTGGTAATGCAGCAAATGGGCTGCACCCAATAGCAGCCCAAGGATTTAATCTTGGTCTTCGTGATGTAGCAACATTGACAGATTGTATCTTTGATGAGATTAGATTAAGAAATTTAGATAGCAGTATTGGAAGAATATTGCATCGTTATTCCGAGTGGCGTAAATCAGATCACAAAAAGTTGGGTTATTTTACTGACAATTTAGTTCGCTTGTTCGGCAGCAAAAGAAAGTCATCACGATTTGTAAGGGATATTGGTATGTTTGGCTTTGATTTCATTCCTGGTTTTAGGAATTTATTTGTAAAACATACAATGGGATTAGCTGGCAAATTGCCCCGATTATCAAGGGGGGTTCCGCTTAAATGAACAAAAAAAATACAATTGTGATAGCAGGCGCCGGCATTGTCGGTCTAGTTACAGCAGTATTGCTAGGTCAATCAAAAGTTACAAAAGATTCCCAAATACACATCATTGAATCAGACGACCCTAAAAAATATCAATCTGATTGTGGTGTTTCACTTAGAGTTTCTGCTATCTCTGTCGGATCAATTAATATTCTGGAAAAAATTGCTGTTTGGGATAAGATAATCAGTGAGCGTGCATACAGATATTCTGATATGAAGGTCTGGGATGCTGATGATGAAGTTGATGGTATGTCAACAATTAAGTTTGAATCTGATGATTTTGGGATTAGTGAGTTAGGATTTATTATTGAAAATCCTTTAATTCAGTCTCAATTAACACAGCTAATTGATTCTTTAGATATATCTTCTCATTACGGGAAACGGGTAACTTCTTTAAAGAGTAATAAAGAAAAAAATAAAATTGTCATTGGTTTTGCAAATAATCAAGAAATAGAAGCAGATTTATTGATCGGGGCAGATGGCGCAAATTCCATCACAAGGAAGTTACAGGGTATAGAGATAAAAGAGCATCATTATGAGCAGACTGCCCTTGTGACTCATGTGAAGTGTAAAAAACATCATCACGATACCGCATGGCAAAGATTCTTGCCGGAGGGACCAATTGGATTACTGCCATTAGGTGAAAATAGAGCATCAATTGTTTGGTCGATAACTCCTGAACAAGCGAAACTTAATTCGTTACTCAGGAAAGATGAATTAGGTGTTTTACTCACAGAAGCCACCGATTATGTGTTAGGTGACTTGGAAGTCATAAGTGAGACCGGACTATTTCCTTTGAAGTATCATCATGCTAAGCAATATGTTACCAAGAATTTTGCTTTAATCGGTGATGCGGCACATTGTATTCATCCAATGGCAGGCCAAGGTATAAATTTAGGTATTGCCGATGCGTTTACATTGGTGAAGAACATAGAGAGATCTATATTAAATGGCGAATATATTGGCGATATATCTTCATTGAGACCATATGAAAGGCAAAGAAAAGGAGCCAATTGGTTAATGTTGGATTTTGTTGATTTGTTGAATAAGTTGTTTTCCTCTAGATTAGAATTAGTGAGAGTATTCAGAGTGCTTGGAATGAGGCTTTTTAATAAAAGTAGATTAATTAAACATCATGCCGTAAAGATTGCTTTAGGTGTAAATATATGAATTCATATTTATCGGTGTCGCAATAAAGACCAGTATGAAAAAATTTAAATATTATTTTTTGATAGTGATATTTTTGTTCTCGGTTTCGGTGTTTGGTCATCATTCATTCACTTCCGAGTTTACCGCTGAAACCATAATAAAGTTACAAGGGAGCATTCAAGAGGTGTGGTTTAAAAATCCACATGTGAGATATCTTTTGCTAAGAAGAACTCCTGATAATAATGAAGAAATTTGGGATCTAAGGGGATCTCCTGTAGTTTGGTTGGCAAGAAAAGGATGGACTAAAAATAGCATTAATGTTGGAGATAAAATTATTGTAGAAGGTTACCCAGGCCGCGATGGCAGAAGAATGCTGTCAATTATCAAGGTGACACTAAAAGACGGAAGCATTTTGATCGATCGAGCACCAGAATAAATGAACAAAAAAATATTTAAATATATTTTCACTTTCTTATTCTTACTTCCTTGTTCCTATGGAGTATTGGCTAATGAGGAGAACTTTGATGGTCGTTGGACGCTTTCATTGCAGGACAAAGCTAGAACATTATTAGGAACACTTGAGATTGAGAAGAAAGACAAAAAGTGGATTGGCTATCTTGAGGGAGGGCCAATAGAAATCATCATTAAGGGTAATAATATAGAGATTGTGGCCGATAGCAGGGATGTTCGGGGATTTGTATTTAATCGAAGGCTCAGAGGGATTCTTATGGATGATCGAATGTCTGGAAAATACCAACAAGAAGGAGCAGCTGCACAAAAGGAAGCGCCAGGATCTTGGAGAGCAGTTCGTGAGGATGCTAAAGACTCTACTATGTTGAAACCAAATCCAGTTGATATTTCGGGAATATGGACAGCCACACAAGAACTGGATTTTAGGAAATACTCAATGTCTTTAACCGAGAATGGGAAAAATTGGCTAGAAAGTTATCTGCCTTATTATGATCAGCCTGATGTTAGATGTGAATCGATAGGACTACCTGCTTTAGTTACTTATTCTTTTCCATTTGAGATTATCAGTAGTGATGATCGATATACAATGATTTATGAATATCAGTCAAAGGTTAGAAGAGTTTGGATGAAAAAAGGATCTCCAAGTTCTTATATGCCGCCATCAAGGATGGGATTCTCAAAAGGTATTTGGGAGGGAAGCACGTTAATTATAAAGACGAACTTACTTGAAAAGACAGTGCGTGATTTTCGAGGTGAATTAATTTCTGAAAATGCAGTCATTGAAGAGCACTATAGTTTAAGTGAGGATAGGCAGGTATTAACTGCAAAGATTATCGTTCATGATTCAGAGAATTATTTAAGAGAGCCGATTAGGAGAAGACAATGGATCAGGAATGATGCCACCGAAATATTTCCATACACATGTGATCCTGATTCATTCTTTATCCCAATGTATGAGAATGGCGAGATGCAAATGTATATTGATCGATCAAGCTTTCGCTTCTAGAGGATAAAACAAGATGTCGCTTAGATTGTTTGTATTTATTTTTCTCTGTTTTATATCAAAGATGGGGTTTTCTGCCAATGAAATCACATGGAATCAGACTATCGATGCAGTATCCGACTCTATAGTAAGTATCAAGATAGACAATCCACGAGCTTTTGATACTGAATGGAAGTCATCTTCTCAGGCTACTGGATTTGTTGTCGATTCGAAGCAAGGAATAATCCTAACTAATCGACATGTCGTGAGCCCTGGACCAGTCCGTGCAGAGGCATTATTTTCCAATAACGAAGAAGTTGAGCTCACCCCTATTTATCGTGACCCCGTGCATGACTTTGGTTTTTTTCGTTATGACCCAAAAAATCTAAAGCATATAAAACCGAGAGCTTTGCATTTGGATCCCAGTGGAGTCAGGGTAGGTCAGGACATAAGAGTTATCGGTAATGATGCCGGTGAGAAATTGTCAATCTTGGCCGGCATTATTGCCAGAGTAGATCGTCCTGCACCAGATTACGGCAGAGGAAATTACAATGATTTTAATACTTTCTATATTCAAGCAGCTTCGAGCACATCAGGCGGCTCATCAGGTTCGCCGGTTATAAATATCTTAGGCGAAGTTGTGGCATTAAATGCGGGCGCCAATAATTCTGCTGCAAGCAGTTACTTTTTACCATTACAAAGAGTGAAACGAGCTTTAGGTTTGTTAAAAAACAATCGATCAGTTAAGCGCGGAACCTTACAAACTGAGTTTTCGAGATTAACTTACGATCAGTTAAAGAAACTTGATATGACGTCGGCTACAGAATCTCTTTTTTGGAGTAAGGGTAAGGTAGGAGGGTTACTTGCCGTCAAGAGAGTAATTAAAGAGTCTCCAATATATAAATTCATTAAACCAGGCGATATCCTGAAAAGCATAAATGGAATGCTGGTGAATGATTTTATTGAGCTAGCAGCTGTTTTAGATGAGAACGTGGGGCGTAGCATCTCTATAGATATCGAAAGAGGCGGTCAAAATATCAATTTCTCAGTTGAAGTATCAGATCTACATCAAATTACTCCTAATGCTTATCTTACTTTTGGAGGGGCAGTTATTAATGATTTTTCTTATCAACAAGCAAGGCATTACAATCGAGCAATAAAAGGCGTTTATGTCGCAGACCCTGGTTATACCTTATCGAAATCTGCTATTCCAGCTGGAGCAGTAATTATTGGGGCCGATGGAAAAAATATAGACAACTTGATTGACTTTGAGAGACATCTTTTAAATTTAAATCATGAGGATATAACTAATATTCGTTATGTGAAATATTCAGACCCAATAAACAGCGTTCTTAGACCAATAGAAATAGATCAACAATGGTTTGCCAATGAATACTGCGAAATTAATCAAGACGGATATTGGCCTTGTCGCGACATAAATATTCAGATGGTCAATAAAGATGAAAAGATTGAAAGTACTTTCTTTAGTGATTATAAAGATTTTCGGAAAAATGCGATAGCGCCAGCATTGGTGCATGTGAATTTCGATCTTCCTTATCCTGTAGCTGGTATTGTTGATAGGCATTACTATGGAACCGGCCTAATTATAGATAAGGATAAAGGGTTAATAATAGTTGATAGAAATACCGTGCCCTTGTCGATGGGCGAGGTTAAATTGACTTTTGCTGGTTCTCTAGAGATACCAGGAAAGATTGAATACATTCATCCGTTGCACAATTTTGCTCTTCTAAGTTATAAGACCAAATCAATTGGCGATACACCTGTTCGTGAAGCAACATTGAATAGCAATGAATTAAAAGAAGGAGACCAAAGCTGGTTAGTTGGTCTTAAGACTGATCATCAGCTTTTTTATCAAAGTGCAGTGGTTGCTTCTGTTGACCCTCTTATGTTGCCAGCCTCAAGAAGTTTTCTGGATACCAATATAGAAGTCATAGATTTGATTAATTCTCCAGAAGATATTTATGGTGTTTTGGCGAATGAAAGCGGCCACGTATCAGCCTTATGGAGTAGTTTTGCGTATAGGTCCAGAGGAGAGTCTTATCAAACTAATCGAGGTATTAGTGCTGAGTTGATTTCTGATTTTATTGATCAAATAAAGAATAATAGACCGCTTTATTCGTTAGAAATTCAATTAAATTATATTCCTTTATTTGCTGCTCGGAAATTAGGACTAAATGATGATTGGGTAAGTAAATATGAGTCATTAAACAAGACAGAAAGAAGATTACTTATTGTGAAAAATTCAATTGCAGGATCACCTGCTTCCAGGATAATAAAGAACGGTGACATTCTGCTTTCTATTGATGGTAAGTTGATTTCTTCATTTAGAGATTATGAAAAAGCCAGCCAAAAAAAGAATGTTCAGATTAAATTATGGCGTGAAAATCAATTTAAAGAAGTCACTGTCTCAACAGTCGTGCTAAATGGTGAGGGAATAGATGATGTATTTTTCTGGGCTGGCGCTCATTTACATAAACCACATAGAGCCCTTAATCAGAGGGGTATAGAAGCAGAGGGTGTCTATGTTGCATTTAACAATTACGGATCACCAGCAACTCGCTACGGGTTAAATGCTGGCCAAAGAATTGTGGCCGTTGATGATGTGGCAACTCCAGATCTTATTTCATTTAAAAAGGAAGTAATTGGAAGGAAAGATCGCAGTTCATTAAGACTCAGAACCATTTCATGGAATGGAGAGCCAAATATGGTTACATTAAAATTGGACAATAAGTATTGGCCACCTTTTGAAATAAAAAAATCAAATAAAGAATGGAAGCGTAATCCAGTTAATTGACTTATGGTGTAAAATTATGAATAAAAGATCTCTAATAAAATATACGGCTGCAATCACAGCAGGATCGATTTTGTCTGATTCAATGGTTTTTGCTAAAAAAAAGGAAAAAGATCCTATAGATTTTAAGAGTATGACAAAAACAGCCCAACCAATAACTCCAAATGAGAGAAAGCAACGATTAAGGAAAGCGCAAGAATTGATGCAAGATCAGGGTATTGAGGCTTTAGTTCTAGAAGCTGGATCTGCACTTATATATTTTACAGGAGTTAAATGGCGACGTTCAGAGCGTTTTACTGGTGCAATAATACCCAAAGAAGGCGATATGGCTTTTGTAACTCCTTATTTTGAGGAGCCTTCAATAAGAGAGAGTATGGCTTTTGAAGCAGAAGTTCGAACATGGCACGAACATGAGAACCCATTTGAAGTGATTGCAGGCATTCTTGGGGAACGAAAAATTAACAACGGAAAGTTAGCCATAGAGGAAACAGTAAGGCATTTTATTGTTGATGGCTTACAGCATAGCGCTTCAAATCTTGAAATAGTTTCTGGAAATTACATCACTCGCGGATGTCGAATGTATAAATCAGCAGCAGAAATTAAACTTATGAAGATTGCTAATGAGGTCACATTAGAGGCTTATCGATATGTCTATGAAAATATTGAACTTGGAATGGGGCCGCAAGAAATATCATCAATGATGAGTGACACCACGCGAAAACTTGGAGGCGTTCCTCAATTTTCAGGTGTCTTGTTGAATGAGGCAAGCGCCTATCCACATGGAACGAAACAACCTCAACAGGTCAAGAAAAATGGAATAATCCTTATGGATTGTGGATGTTCAGTCCATGACTATGAATCGGATATTTCCCGTACATGGGTTTTTGGTCAACCTACAAAGAAGCAACGTCAAGTTTGGGATACGGTTAAAAGGGGTCAGGAAATTGCCTTGAGAACGGCAAAAATAGGTACTCCTGCCGGAGCAGTTGATGATGAGGTACGCACTTTTTATGAAGGTTTAGGTTATGGCCCTGGTTATCAGACACCAGGCTTATCGCATCGCTTGGGGCATGGTATTGGTATTGATGGGCATGAGCCAGTAAATTTTGTGCACGGTGAAACCACAAGATTATCTCCGGGTATGTGTTTTTCAAATGAACCGGGAATATATATCTTTGGCGAATTTGGTGTGCGTCTAGAGGATTGTTTGCATATGAACGAGACTGGCCCTGAATTATTTACAGATCTTTCAATGTCAATTGATGATCCTTTCGGTTAATTGTGTAGAAAAAAGTTACTTTATCAATTTTGATGTACGTCAATCTCTTTATTAAAACCTCTAATTATAATAATTAATTGAAATGGCGTTACTCTTAAACAGGTAATGTTATCTTTTGTGCCATCGATGTCGCTAAGGGTCAATTATATCTTGAAAGGGTGCATAAAAAGTAGTATAAAAATATTAGAGTCGGTGAAATGCCAGCTGGATAATTTGAAAAACGTTAATAATTAATAAAACAAACTGGTGAAATCTTAGGAAAATAGATTAAAGCCATAGGAGAGTTGACAATGTTAGAACAGGTAAAGAGTTTTAAACCTAAGGATATATATAAAGGCAAAGTTTGGATATTAGGGATAGTTGTATTGATTCTAGGCGTTGCTTGCGGCGGCGGCGGCGGCGATGATACTGTAGCAACAACCGCGGCTACTTCAACAACCGCAGCTACTTCAACTACTACGACTACTACGACCACATCCGACGACTCCTCAACAACAACAACAACAGCTGCACCAGTTGCTGGCATAAAGGTTCCAAAGGAGCTTGATATAGTTAGAGTAAAAGGTGAAAACTAGATATTGGATGTTAATTTATACAAAAACGAATTGAATACTTGAAAAGAGAGAAAATAATTATGAATAATATATTAAGAAGTTTACTTTGGGTATGTGTGTTATTGCCTTTTTCGGTAATGTCGCAAACTGCTTATAAAGATGATGCACAGGATTTTTATGTGTCAGATAATGCGGCAAATGACGCTTTAGAAGAGTTGAATTTTGTGATGTGCATGATGAGTGCCATGGGTATGGATCAAATGGCCAATCGAGGTAAGTACAAAGTTTCTTTATACGAAGATGATTGTGAGACAGCAGATACCTCAACGGAAGATGCAAAAAAAGCACAACCGCAATCTGCCCAATCCAAAGAAAATGCAAAAGAAAGCACTACTGCCGCCACAACAACAGAGGCGAAAAAAGTCTCGACAGCTATAGTGGAAGTAACTCGAGCTGATGCAAACGCACAACAAAGAGCAAAAGTATGGTTCTTGTTAGAGGGAGGTCTTGCAGAATGGGCAGAAGATATGCCTACGGCGGAACTTGCAAATATGGCCACAATGGGAATGAACCCATACGAGCCGGATGTTAATGTTTATATTGACGCGCGAACGACTTCTGGACCATCAGCGACTTCACAATTTGGTGAGTTTGATTACAAAATGTCATTCACACTTGATGCGGCGTACGACATGTGTCCACCTGAAGCCACTGCAGAAGAGAAGGCACAGTGGGGCTGTGAAATGCCAGCAGGATCAAAAGTCGGCGGCATGAGGATTGTTTCTGCTAATAATGAAGTCAGTTTCTTAAATATGCAGGACGGTCAAGCACCACAAAGATCTGTAATCTCATTCTCTGAAGATGGCACTAAAGTAGATGGCGTGACTGTTGATGATCAGGGTTGGATGGGTCCAGCACCTGATTATGACTGGATGGAGGCTGAAGTAGTGTCTGCCTTCTCATTGGATACAGGCGATGCAGCGGTATATTGTTCAAAAGCAGTTTCAGCTAGATTGATGGATTTTGAAACTCCAACTGAAGATGGTTTTCCACTCTTCACGGACATAACACTACCGCATACAGAATCAGGCTTAACTGCTGACGAAACTTGCTACTCTCTAAAAGAGGCCGATGCCCAGAATAACGTATGGCGATACGGGGTATACAATCAAGATGGAAGTAGGGCGGAATTGACTGGGGAAACTGGATTCCCAATGAAAGCTACCGTGACTGATGGTGATGGAAACCCACAAGAAGTTCACGGCTACGCCGATTATTGGTATGTTCACGTCGATGAAGAATTTGCCAGTCTTGTTCAGTATGTTGGTGATGCAGAACCGACTGTATTTACTAAAGAGCAATTTGCTGAAGATACAGGTCCCGCAGCCACATACACCATTGCACAGTCTAACCAACGGCTTACAAAATTTACCAGAAGTTATCTTGCTCTAAATGATCTTGATAAATTGACGGCACTTATGCACATGGATAATGCAGATGGTTCATATTGGGAAACCGGGACTACTGCATTGGGGTTCCCTGCTGGAAGTGCTGAGTATGAAGGGAGCTACGATGCTACTGCTGGATCATGGTCGTTCACTAAGAAAATCACTTGGGATCCGCAGTGGACAGAAACAACCCTTGAGACACCCATCACGTTTACGAATGCTCAATGGATAACCAATATGGCGAAAACCGAATCAGAAGGGGACTGTCATCTCGATAGCTCCTGTACAGATTCTGACTGGCAGTGGACTGACAACCGCTCCATGTGGATGTGGTCACCAGATACAAATCAAGGTTATGAAATCAGTAAAGGAGCAATGGAGAGCCCTACAACAGCGACGGCCGCAGCAGGCATCCTGGTGGATAGTTCAGAGGAACTCACTCCTTCAGATTATCCAGCGAAACTGGCTTGTGTGTTCAGGTGTCCTAGTGCTGCAACCATAAATGCTACTGCTCAAGCAGCAGCAGCATTATCATCGCCAGCTTTAGTGGTAAATCCTTATGTTACTACTTCACTTCAGTATATTAAATCTGGAGAGTTCCAAGGCCAATGGTGGAACGGGGTATTGGCAAGCGATGTACAAACGTATACTCCATCTGGTTTAGGGATATTAGATAGCACTAGTACTGCTATGGGCTTTGCTAGTAATGTTACTGAAGAAACCATAGCTAATGGAAGTTATAAAAATGCTCCAAACGATAATTGGGAAGAGCAGTTACAGTGGGGCATTCGAACCGGAAGATTAATTGGAGGTGCAGACGATGCTGCTATCCAAACAGAGCTCGATAAGCTTGAGTGTGAAAGGTCAGACAACACTGCAGCGGTAAGTGCGGATAATCCTTATCGTGACACCCACCCGATATTTAGTGCTACAGCGAAACGCCTTTGTGACAATGCTTATTGGGACGGTACCGGACCATCAACTTGGTATGAGTTGTCTTTTGGCGCTTCCCAATGGGACAGAAAACGTTATGTGGTCGATCAATCTACTGCCGCGTATGTTGATTTTTCTCGTCCGACGACACTCTATTATGAAGTGCCAGGTGATGCTACTGTCTATGGTGATGATGCCGGTAAGAGTTTCCGCTTAGATTTTGGTGGTTTTGGTGATCTTTGGGGTATTCCAGGACATGTCATCAATGTTAAGACCGGAGAATCACTCGGTGAATGGTATAACGGCGCTTGGAGCGATAATTTGCGTTACGTCAATCGTTTCATTATCGAGCCACACAATGGAGTGGATCCTGTTCTAACACAAAAAGGGTCTGACACCACATATAAAGTTAAGGCTCTTGGAGGCGAGCAGTGGCTGAAATTAAAAGCATCAGCAATAGACTCGTTAACATACTCTAAGACAGCTGATAATCTTCCAGCGTGGACCAACTTGGTCAATATCGGACCGAAAACCGATGAAGGTGCAGCTAATCCTAGTTCGATTGGAGATAAGCCAGTTGATGCTGATCTTATTAACGATGGCAAACCAGCAATAATTCATGGTGAACTAACCATGACTTTTTAACACTATTTATACTGTATAGCGTTAAAATAATAAGGCCTGTATTTAATAAATATGGGCCTTATTTATTGCTCTTAATTTTAACTGGACATCAGAAGAACATTTCTGCAAGCTTAAATCGTGTTTACTTACCC
>Ga0163108_10000105_pt1 | contig 58207 bp, 37 predicted proteins | sample Fk1155metaG_FD_109644 | JGI IMG/M metagenome (GOLD analysis project Ga0163108, IMG submission 109644) | Marine microbial communities from the Central Pacific Ocean - Fk160115 155m metaG | ecosystem: Environmental > Aquatic > Marine > Oceanic > Photic zone | place: The Central Pacific Ocean...
CATCACTGTTTCCAAGCTTGGAAATGGCGTTTCAGGTGGATCACATGAAATATCAATGGGGCTCAATCTTCGATGCAGAAGAAAACCAAGAGCTTTCAGAACTATTTCTTGTCCATCTTTTTAGTAACAATTTTATAATTATTAGTTATAAGAAAAACGAAATAAAACAAATAGATTATGAATAAGAAAAACATATTTCAATTTGTAAGAATATATAGCTTGATGATCATCGGGCTTTTCTTCATTGGATCTTGCGCAAAAGAAAGGTCTGCAAAAACTGGATGGGAATTCAATAATTCAACTCAAGGTGGTTTTGAAAAGTTTCCTGCAATGGACCAAGAAACAGGACCTGGATTGATTTTAATTGAAGGTGGTACATTTACTATGGGTATGACTGAAGAAGATGTTCTAAAGGAATGGAACAACACTCCAAGAAGAATAACCGTCCCTTCTTTTTACATGGACCAAACAGAGGTTTCTAATTTTGATTATTTAGAATACTTGTATTGGTTAAAGCGTGTTTACGCAACATCGAGAGTGGGTTCTAGAGACAATACTGTCAGCTACATTAAAGACGGTGAAAAAGAAGTCGCTGATTTAGAACTTTTAAAAGAAGAATTTGATGAAGATTTAGAAGAAATTAAAGAAGGTGATGATGAAACCGCTAATGCATTTGGAAAATTTTACAACAATTATGAAGAATCATTTACCGCCAACTACCAGGAAGTTTTTCGCAAAGCATTGCCTGATACCTTATGTTGGAGAGACCCATTATCAGCAATGGAACATTATGTGGAGTATTATTTAAGACTTCCGGCCTATCGAGATTATCCTGTTGTTGGGGTATCATGGGTACAAGCCAATGAATATTGTAAATGGAGAACCAACCGAGTAAATGAATTTATTTTATATAGAGAAGGAATTCTTGACTGGGAAATGAGCAGCAAAGAACTTAATCCATTTCATATGTTTGATACAGATGCTTATTTAGCAGGTCAATATTTTGGTGTCAACCCTGCACCAAGAGAAAAGAACAGGGCCTATGGAGAAGAAATGGATGAAGAAGATGAAGAAAAAGAAGATGTGCTAGGTGACGCGAAATTCAATAAAAAATCTTCCGAAGATAATGGTCGTAGATTGAGGAATTACAATCCTTCTCTTCAATCCATAAACAAAAACAATCGTAATTATGGAGCAAGAATTGTTCGTCTAGAGGATGGTATTTTGCTTCCAAATTATAGACTTCCAACAGAAGCCGAGTGGGAATATGCTGCAACAGGGTTGATAGGCAATCTTCAAGAAAATTCTGAAAACTATACCGATCGAAGAATCTACCCTTGGAATGGGCATTGGGTTCGAAGAGAAGAAGATCAATTTCAAGGTGCTATTCAAGCTAATTTTCAAAGAGGACATGGCGATTATATGGGGATAGCTGGAAATTTAAATGATGGCGCAGCGCCAACAGCTCCTGTTGAATCCTATTGGCCAAACGATTTTGGCTTATACCATATGGCTGGAAATGTTTCTGAATGGGTTCAAGATGTATACAGACCTAATTCTCTTGATGATGTTGCCGATTTTAGCCCTTTCAGAGGAAATGTGTATAAAACAAAACTAACCACGTCTCTTGGAACACATGATGCGATGAAAAATGACCGCATCAGATACGATGTACATGGAATGAGAGAGTACACCAATGAATTTGAAAGAGTCCGTTATCAAAGAATTAAAGCCGGAATACATGATCCCGGACTTCAGATTAGCCATTCAAAAAACTCTACCGTAGGTCACATTGCTTTAAAATATAAATACGACTCAATAGTTGGCGTTAGTGGTAAAGGCGGCGCAAGCGGGCCTGGTGAATACTACCCTATTATTGATTCTCTAGGAGACGAAACAGTTGGCGGAAAAGTTCAAGATCAATATCTAAATCTAATTACATATTCTATTAAGTCTGGAGACCAAAATATATTCTCTATTGACACAACTGGTGTTGTGACTTATTCAAAACTTGCTACCCCAGGAGCTTACACTGTTGTTGTAACTGTTGATGAGCAAGGTGCTACGAAAATAAAAACATCTGACTTTAATCTTTATTTTAATATTTTAGCTAAAAATCAGCCTACTGGATTTAGCAACAACTCTAATGGACAGCATAAGCTTATTAGCTCAAGAAATGCTTCTCAATTTAGAAAAGGATACAAACCTGATCCATTATATATTTCTTCCGGAGAAAACTTAACGAAAGAAGGAACTCAGTATAGAAGTGAAATCGTATTCTTAAATGCTGTAAATCAAGTCTTGGACAGTGCAATTGAAGCTAAAAACAACCTCAGGACTACCGAATGTAGTAGAATCATTCAAAATGAATTATGGGATGGTGTATTCAATGTTCGTTTTTTAGACAAAATATTCTCTCCTGTTGTTGGAACATCTTATTTAGAAGATCCGGCAATCACGAACTTAGTCACTATGTTAAGAAATGGACTTTCAGAATACATTACTGAATTTGAAGGTCAAATGAGATACCGTGAAGTTCTTGTTGAAGAAAATATAGGTAGATTAAATTATCGTAAAGATGATTACATTGACTATCTTGATGGAGATATTGAGTCTTCTATTTTTTATAACAATAAAAACAATCGAAAATCCGAAATTAATGAAGGGAAAAGAGATTCGAAATTAGTAATGTATCAAAATGAGCATGAGCGTTACGATTTAAAAGGTAAAGATTTAACAGAACGTTTTGATAAAGGATGGCCAACCACTTTGGTTTCTGACAAATCTCGTGTCTATAAAGGTGGTTCATGGGAAGATCGAGCTTATTGGATGGGCGCTGGAACCAGAAGATTTCTTGATCAAAGACAATCTACACGAAATATTGGTTTCCGTTGTGCAATGGATCGAGTTGGAAGTCCAACCGGGAAAAATTACGGAAAGAAAAAGAAACGTAAATCATAAAAATATCGGCCTACTTTCATGTAGGCCTTTTTTTTTTAATATGAAAAAGTTATTTAATCTTTTTTATAAATCTTCTGGAATATGTACCGATACCCGAAAAATATCCGCTAAATGCTTATTTATAGCGCTTAAAGGGGATAATTTTAATGGAAATAAATTTGCTCTTTCGGCTATTGAAAAAGGTGCAGCTTATGCAATCGTTGATGAAGAAGAATTCGCAAATAATAAAAACATCTTCCTTGTTAAAGATACCCTTTACTTTTTACAATCCTTAGCCAAGTATCATAGACAAAAGCTCAACACCCCCATAATAGCAATCACCGGAACAAACGGAAAAACAACTACAAAAGAATTGATAAACACGGTATTATCAGTTAAATTTAAAGTTCTTGCAACAAAAGGAAATCTCAACAACCATATTGGTGTCCCCTTAACACTTTTAGAGTTAACCAATAAACATGATGTTGGTGTAATTGAAATGGGAGCTAGCAAACCTGGCGATATTAAAGAACTATGTGAAATAACTGAACCAAACTATGGCATTATCACAAATATTGGCAATGCCCACATGGAAGGTTTCAAAAATCCAAATGGAGTTTTTAACACAAAAATGGAGCTATTTGATAACATAAATAACTCTGGCGGAATTTTTATTTATAATTCCTCCGACAAAACATTTAACGGAATTAAAGAGAAAACTCATAAGGCAAAACTTTTTCCTTTTGGGAACAACACCTCTATTTGTGGTGAAATTATTTCTAACAGTCCTTTTCTTTCGTTTAATTGGTCAACAGATAATAAGCAGCAAAACACCATTCATTCAAAAGTTGTTGGAGCTTATAATTTAAACAATTTTTTATGCGCGATTGTCTATGGCGAATTATTTAATATCTCTCCCTCTAAAATCTGTAGCGCACTAAGCGAGTACAGCCCAGCCAATAATCGTTCTCAATTTGCAGCTACCCAAAACAACAAAATAATTATCGATTGTTACAATGCAAATCCATCAAGTATGAAAGCAGCAATTGATAATTTAAACCATTATAATGATAAAAACAAAGTTCTTATACTTGGTGACATGCTGGAACTTGGAGATATCAGTTCGTTTGAACACAAAGAAATTATAAAAGCAGCAAAAAAATATAAACTAAAACTCTACACTGTTGGGGAAATATTTCATTCTATTGATTCAGAGTTTATTACCAAAAAATTCATGAATGTAAAGGAAGGGGTATTATATTTCAAAAAACACCCCATTAAGAATAGTATTGTTTTACTTAAGGGATCCAGAGCAATAGCTCTTGAGAACCTTATCAAAGAATTATAAACACCTTTCTTTTATTTTAAAACTCCTCTTGAAATAACAATTTTCTGAACCTCAGATGTGCCTTCATAAATTTGAGTTATTTTGGCATCTCTCATCAATCTTTCTACGTGATACTCTTTAACGAAGCCGTATCCACCATGAATTTGAACAGCTTCCACAGTTTGTTCCATGGCAACTTTAGATGCATATAGCTTTGCCATTGCACTTGATTGGTCATAATTTTGTCCATTATCTTTATCCAATGCCGCTCTATAAACCAACATTTTTGCAGCTTCAATTTCGGTAGCCATATCAGCTAATTTAAAAGCTATAGCTTGATGCTTATAAATTTCTTTTCCAAAAGCTTTTCTTTCTTTCGAGTAATCTCTTGCTAGCTCAAATGCACCTCCAGCAATACCTAAAGCTTGAGCAGCTATACCAATTCTTCCACCCGAAAGCACCTTCATAGCAAATTTAAATCCAAATCCATCCTCCCCTATTCGATTTTCCTTAGGCACCTTAACATCAGTAAAAAGCAAGGTATGCGTATCACTTCCTCTTATACCCATTTTATCTTCCTTTGCCCCTACTACAAAGCCATCCATACCCCTTTCAATTATAAAAGCATTTATTCCTTTATGGCCTAATTCTCTACTAGTTTGTGCAATAACAATATATATAGATGCTGAAGAACCATTAGTTATCCAGTTCTTTGTGCCGTTTAATAGGTAATGATCTCCTTGATCTATTGCAGTTGTTTGCTGTGATGTCGCATCAGATCCAGCTTCTGGTTCTGATAAACAAAAAGCACCTATTTTTTGCCCGCTAGCCAAGGGAAGTAAATATTTTTGTTTTTGTTCTTCAGATCCATAAGTTTCTAAACCCCAGCAAACAAGTGAGTTATTTACAGACATACACACAGAAGTGGATGCATCCACTTTTGAAATTTCTTCCATAGCGAGAACATATGAAAGAGTATCCATGCCGCTTCCTCCATATTTTGGATCAACCATCATCCCCATAAAACCAAGCTCTGCTAATTGCCTAACCTCTTCTGTAGGGAATTGCTGAAGATTGTCTCTTTCAATTACTCCAGGCTTAAGAATATTTTGCGCAAAGTCTCTAGCTGCTTCTTTAACTGCTTTATGCTCATCGGAAAGTTCGAAATTCATATATATGAAGATTAAATGTTAATTTGGTTTACAAAATTAATTTTTTCGTTGATTAAAAAAACATAAAGACGTTATTATAAATATGGAAATTATAGGAATTATGTCTGGAACCTCTCTAGATGGCTGTGATATTGCACATGTTAAATTCAAAACAGAGAATTCTCAAGATACTTTTGAATTATTAAATGCACACACATATAATTACAACAATAGACTTAAGCATAAGCTTAAAACAGCTCCATTATTATCCTCAATGGATCTGCTTATTTTAGATAAAGAATTAGGATTCTTTTTTGGTGAAAGTGTAAATGATTTTATAAAAGTCAAGAATATCGATAAAAAACAGATAAGGGCAGTTTCTTCACACGGACACACTGTTTTTCATCAACCAAATCTAAAAATAACACATCAGATTGGTTGTGGAATATCCATTTCAAATAAAACAAAAATCAATACAATAAATGATTTTAGATCCAAAGATGTATTGGCAGGCGGGCAGGGGGCACCACTTGTTCCTATAGGAGATTTTGGTTTGTTTTATAATTACGCAAAAGCTTTTTTAAACATTGGAGGATTTGCAAATATCAGTTTTAAGAAAGAAAAAATATCTGCCTTTGACATTTGTCCTGGCAACCTTCCTTTAAACAAAATAGTTTCAAAAATAAACCTTGCATACGACAACAAAGGAGATATTGCAAAAAAAGGGAAACTGGATAGCGATCTTTTAGTTAAATTAAATTCATTAGAGTTTTATAAAAAAAATGGTCCTAAATCATTAGGAACAGAATGGCTTGAAAGTTTTTTCATGCCTTTAATTGAAGCAAATAAAGACATCCCTTCTGTTTTATCAACAGTATGTGAACACATATCAACTAAAATAAGCGAGGCTATCAATGAAAACGAAATAGAAAAAATTCTTATCACAGGAGGTGGTGCCAAAAATGAACACCTTATTAAATTAATAAAAGAAAAAGTAAATTGTGACGTAATTATACCAAATGAAGATCTAATCGATTTCAAAGAAGCAATAATTTTTGCTTATATGGGGTATTTATTCATTCATAACAGAACAAATTGCTTGGCAAGTGTTACAGGCGCAAAAAAAGATCTTATAGGAGGCACAGAACATAAATGGAACTAATTATAATTCAAGTTGTTGGATGTTTTTAAATAGAATGATTTTTGGAAATAATCTAAGAAAAAAAATATCGTTTAAATAGTTTGTTATTTTTGTGCTTGTCAAAGCTTTAAAAGCAACATGAAAAAATTATTAGACATATTTGAAAACAAACGACCTGAAATTGTTTTTGAATGGAAGGACTCAGAAACTGAAGCCGAAGGGTGGGTTGTCATAAATTCTTTAAGAGGTGGCGCTGCAGGAGGAGGCACAAGAATGAGGCAAGGATTGGATAAACGTGAAGTAGAATCGCTTGCAAAAACAATGGAGGTTAAGTTTACCGTTGCTGGACCGCCTATCGGTGGGGCAAAATCTGGAATTAACTTTAACCCTAAAGATCCTAGAAAAAAAGACGTTCTAAAAAGATGGTTTGCAGCCGTAACACCTCTTCTGAAACACTATTACGGAACAGGAGGAGACCTCAATATCGATGAAATTCACGAAGTTATTCCAACAACAGAAGTTTGTGGTGTATGGCACCCACAAGAAGGAGTCTTTAATGGACACTTTCAACCACGTGAAGCGCAAAAAATAAACAGAATAGGACAACTAAGACAAGGAGTTTTAAAAGTAATAGAAGATGAAAAGTACAGCCCGAGCCTAAAAAGAAAATACGCTATTGCTGACATGATAACAGGCTATGGTGTTGCTGAATCAATCAGGCTCTACTTTGAAATCTGGGGAGGCAATGTAAAAGACAAAAAAATTATTGTTCAAGGATGGGGGAATGTTGGTTCTGCCGCTGCTTTCTACCTTTCTCAGAACGGCGCCAAGATAATAGGGATTATCGACAGAGTGGGTGGCTTGATTAACAAAAACGGATACAGTCATGAACAGATAGTTCAATTGTTTTTAGATAAAAACAGAAATGAATTGGTAAGTAAGGAATTGATTCCTTATGACGATATAAATGCAAAAATTTGGGATTTAAATGCAGATGTATTTATTCCTTGTGCTGGTTCAAGAATGATTTCAGAAGATCAATTAAACAGAATGAAAAATGCAGGTTTATCTGTTATTTCATGCGGTGCGAACGTGCCTTTCTCTGATCCCGAAATCTTTTTTGGTCCTATTGCTGACAAAGCAGATGAATCCCTTGCCTTAATTCCAGATTTTATTGCGAATTGTGGAATGGCAAGAGTTTTTGCATATTTAATGGGAAATGACCTTAAAAGCCTAGAGGATCACTTAATTTTTAATGACACCACCAATGTCATTAAAGAAGCACTTTTAGAAACCTACAAGCATAATAATAAAAAAACTGGCATTGCTAAATCTGCTTTTGAAATAGCATTAAATCAACTTTTAAACTAAATTACTGAAATGGAAATTTTTGTTGTTATTACATTTATTCTTGGATATGTAGCAATTACACTTGAACACAATCTAAAGATTGACAAGCTGATTCCTGCATTAATTATGATGGCACTCTGTTGGGCCGGAATTGCTTTTGGTTTGGATTCATTTACCTCATGGTTTGACAGCCATCATGGCTCACTTTTAAACATCAGTAGCTTTGAACATGAAAGCAGAAAACATCTACTTGAAGACACTCTACTTCATCATTTTGGAAAAACCTGTGAAATTTTAATATTTCTAGTTGGAGCCATGACTATTGTTGAAATAATTGATCATTTTAATGGATTTCAAACAATTAAAAGAATTATCAAAACAAAAAACAAATCATCATTGCTTTGGATTGTTTGTGGGCTTGGCTTTATTCTTTCTGCAATAATTGATAATCTTACTGCAACCATTGTCTTAATCACTATTCTTAGAAAATTAATTAAAGATAAAAACCTGAGAATGTGGTATGCTGGGATGATAATCATCGCGGCTAATGCTGGTGGAGCATGGTCTCCTATAGGAGATGTAACCACAACCATGCTTTGGATGGGAGACAAGGTTTCCGCATTAGAATTAATTAAACAACTTTTAATCCCATCACTTGTTTGCATGATTATACCAACATTTATCGCAATGTTCCTCCCTATATTTAAAGGAGAAATGAATACTGAAGAAACGGAGGAGAAAATAAGCAAAAACAGCACCTTTATTTTAATTTTAGGCCTTGGAATGATTGTCTTTGTTCCGATTTTTAAAACCATAACACATCTTCCTCCTTATGTTGGAATGATGCTATCAGTTGGTATTGTTTCACTTTTTGCTGAGATTTTAAGCAACAGAGAATTCTCTATTACAGATGCGCATGATCACAACCATGTTCATGGTCCAACATTTAAAGCATTGTCAAGAATTGAAATGCCTAGTATTTTATTTTTCTTAGGTATTTTAATGACTGTTGCTGCTCTAGAATCTTTAGGAATAATTTTCACTTTTGGAAAAGATGTGAATGCAGTACTTGATCAAGATCTTTTTATAACTTTGTTAGGAATTGGTTCTGCAATTATAGACAATGTGCCACTTGTGGCTGCTTCTATGGGAATGTTCCCAGATGCCCTTGACGCTGAAGTATGGCATTTTATTGCATATGCTGCAGGAACAGGAGGAAGTATGCTTATTATTGGATCTGCCGCAGGAGTTGTTGCCATGGGAATGGAAAAAATTTCATTTTTTTGGTATCTTAAAAAGATCTCTATATTGGCTCTAATTGGCTATTTTGCAGGAATTGGAACTTTTTTATTAATGTCGTAACTAAATTATTTTAATCCGTTTATCTACTATGAATTTATTTTTCTTACTTAGCGCAGATGCAACAAGCAATGTAACATCTCAATCAAAACCAATATGGAATATTCTTAAAGATTCAAGTGAAGGAGCTGGACTTTATGTAAATATAATTCTATTAATAATGCTTGGCTATGCAATTTTTGTATTTGTAGAAAGGTTTCTTGCATTATCTAAAGCAATGAAAGAGGAAAAAGGATTGCTCGACAATGTAAGTCGAAGTATAAGTAAAGGAGATTTTGATGGAGCAAGAATTATATGTAATAATTCTTCTGATAGTCCAATTGCTAAAATGCTTTTAAATGGAGTAAATCAACTTGAAAAAGGAGATGTTTCTGAAAGTGGCATCAGAAAAACTATTGAAAGTTCTGGAAAATTTGAAATATCGAGACTTGAACAACGATTAAACTACCTTGCAACAGCAGCTGGAGCCGCCCCAATGATCGGATTTCTTGGAACGGTACTGGGAATGATGATGGTATTCATTGACCTTGAAAACTCGACAACACTAGAATTAAAAGTTATTGCTCCGGGTATAATGACTGCCATGGTTACTACAGTTGGTGGGTTAATCGTTGGAGTTATTTCGTTTATGAGTTATAACTACCTAATTGGAAGAATTGGAAAAGTAATTTATAAAATGGAAATGGCTGCTTTAAAATTTATGGAATCCATTGATATTAAAAAATAGAAAACATGGACTTCAGCTCAAGAAATAAAATCAAAATAGAGGGCGGGATGGCCTCTATGACCGATTTAGTATTTTTATTACTTATCTTCTTTATAATAATGAGTTTAATGGCAAACAACCAAACTCCAATTGATTTGCCCAAAACGGAAGAATCTCTTCCTACAGATACCAATCCAGTTGAATTAACTATTGTGATTTCAGAGAAAAACTTATATCAAATCAATGGAAAGGAAAACGAAAGTGGATTAACATTTGAACAAATCAAGCCCGTAATTGTAAATGAAATGAAAAAACAGTTTGAAACAACCGGAAAAGAGGATTTAAAAATCGCAGGACACAAAAATGCCGATTATGAAGCTGTTTTTAAAATTTTAGCCCTTGCACAAGTCAATAAATGGAATCCTGTCTTGGCATATGACAAATAAATGAAAAAAGAAAAAAAAGATTCGTATCAAATTAGCAACCCCAAAGATGACTTGACAGGGGCAATATGTGCCGTTCTTTTTATTTTAGGTTTATACCTGATATTAATTTCATTTGAGTATAAATTCCCAGACCCCCCCCCTATTCGTCAAACCGTTAAAGGAAAAGTTCCTCTCACAAAAGAAGAAATTAAAAAATTTGAAATTGTCGAAACAAATGATGGAGGTGGGGGAAGTTCAGCTAAAAACCCGATTAACAAACCCGATAATCAAGCAGAAGAACTTATTACTGGTAAAAAAGAACGAAAAAGACCCAAATCTGACAAAGGAACAAAAGGAAATAAAACAGACAAAGGCGGTGGTGACGATTTATTTAATGGTAAAGGAGGAACCGGAACTGGAACTGAATTTGGAGGAGGAGACAACGGTTCTTCAGCAAATGATCCCGGCAAAGGATTAAAACCAAGAATTTTGCTTGTTATACCAAAAACATCTAAAATATATCATAGTAGACTTGTTAAAATTCATTTGAAAGTTAAAATAAATCCACAAGGAAAAGTTATTTCCGCTTCTAACATTGCCTCTCAAACAACAACAACAGACCAGTCTTTAATCAATCAAGTTATCTCCGAGACCATTAATACCGCTCTGTACGACAAAAGACCTGGCGCACCAACTCAAGGGGCATATATCACAATTACTATTCAGCCAAGATAATTAAATGCTGACCTATTCTGAAAGCATCAAATGGCTATTCAATCAATTTCCAAACTATCAAAAACTTGGCGAAAAAGCATACAAAGCTAATTTAGAAAATATTTCTGCTGTACTTTCAAAATTAAAAAATCCACAAAAAAAACTAAAATTTGTTCATGTTGCTGGCACCAATGGAAAAGGAAGTGTTTGCAGCATTATTGCCTCCACTCTATCCGAAGCTGGACACAAAACTGGTCTTTTCACCTCCCCTCACCTATTAGACTTTAGAGAACGAATAAGAATCAATGGCAATAAAATCCCAAAAGAAAATGTCATTGATTTTTGCAAGAAAGTAGAAGCGTTAGAATGTAAACCCTCTTTTTTTGAAATCACCTTTGCAATGGCACTAGAACATTTTGTAAATGAAAAATGCGACATCTGCATTATTGAAGTTGGCCTTGGAGGCAGATTGGATGCAACAAACATTATTAATCCAATACTAACATCCATCACAAGCATCGGACTTGATCATACAGATATACTTGGGAATACACTATCTGAAATAGCTATAGAAAAAGCTGGCATTATTAAAAACAATGTGCCATTGGCGCTTGGAGAAAAAAAGACTACCAAAGAAATAATAAGTATTGCAAAAGAAAAAAACAGTTCAGTTTACTTATCTAAAGAGCATAATAAAACATTCGACTCTCCTTTTGACTTTGGATATCCTCTTGAAAATGCAAAAACAGCCTCTTTATGCCTTGAAATCCTCAATAAAAAGAGTACATTCAAAAATACTGAAGCGCAATTTAATAAAGGTTTAAAAAACATTCGAAAAAACACAGGGTATAAAGCAAGGCTTGAAATACTTAAAAAAAGACCGACAGTTATTTTTGATGGAGGACATAATGCTCAAGGAATTGAGCAAAGCCTTTTATACATAAAACAAAAACACAAAGGAAACATTCATTTAATATATGGATCCAGCAAGGAAAAAAATCATGAAGCTATTTTTAAGGCCTTACCTCAAAATAATCTATTGTACCTCTCCCCTTTTAAGAGTGAACGAAGTCTTAATCAAAAAGAGCTAAAACAAATAAAAAATAAATACCGGAACAATGCGCTTATATGCACAAATGTTAATGAAGCTATTTCTGAAAGTTTACGCAATTCAAAAAAAGAGGATTGTATCTTAATTTTTGGAAGTTTCTTTCTTTATGAAGAGATTTCACTTAAAACACTTGTATAAAATAATTTTATTCCTACATTTGCATTCGCTAAAAAAGGGCGATTAACTCAGTTGGTTCAGAGTGCCTCCCTTACAAGGAGGAAGTCGGGGGTTCGAGTCCCTCATTGCCCACTAAAAAAAACCTGCTCAGATGAGTGGGTTTTTTTATTGTAATAAACTTCCTACTACAAACTTTTAAGAGTTAAATGATTTCATCAATTTCAATCCCTCTTTTTTAGATAAAGGATCAAGTTTATGATTTGAAACAAAATCATTTACCCAATGAGGATTCGTTCGACTATATTCGCGTAACACCCAGCCAATCGATTTATTAATGAAAAATTCTTTTGACCCAGATAAGTTTTTAATTACAGAACTAAGAAAATCAACATCTAAATTGTTTTTCCATTTTAATTGAAACAGCAAAGCAGATCTATGCAGCCAAATATTATCAGTAGATAACCAATTAAAAACACATTCATCTATTTGTGTAGGGAATTTTATGCTTCTTGCTGTTCTTAGCCTACTTACATCGTTTAAAATATTTGATAAAAAAGACATTGGAGCATAACATTTTACAAACAAATTAATTCTCTCATTTATAATCACTTACATAGAAAGCAAGGTATGTTTAACAAAAATTTGCATTGTTGGGATTTTATTTAGACTTTTACGCTCTAATTTTAACCAAATTTTTTTAACCAAATTTTTTAGCATGAAAAAAATATTACTTTCAATTTTTACTTTAGCATTAGGGGTTTCTCTCAATGCACAAACACATTTTTCTGAAGATTTCTCAGGAGGTCTTGGACAATTCACTTCAACAGATGTTGATGCTGATGGGTTTGAATGGGATGCCTATGACTATGGAGATGGTCAAGGAAACGTTGCAACGTCTGCATCTTGGGACGGAAATACAGGTCCTTTAACTCCTGACAATTGGCTTATTTCTTCTGCTATTGATTTAACTGCAGCAACCGGAACAATTATGTTGGAATGGTTGGTTGTAGCTCAAGATCAAGCATGGGCTGATGAGAATTACTCCGTGTATGTTGCAACAGCAAATAGCACAACAGCATTAAGTGCATCAACTACAACTTTTACTGAAGTAATCGGAACTTCTACTGGATATATGTCTAGATCTTTAGACGTATCAACATTTGCTGGACAAACAATTTACGTTGCTTTTCGTCACCACAACTGTACAGACTGGTTTAGAATGAATCTAGATGACGTTACTGTAAGAACTTTACAGGCAAATGATGTCGAGATGACCTCTATTTCATCTCCTACTGTTTCAGCAACTGGTGTCAATGTTTCTATTGCTGGAACAGTTACAAACAAAGGAGCTAACACTATTACATCTTTAGATATTACATGGGATGATGGAAGTGGAGCTCAGTCTGAAACCATAAGTGGCTTAAATATTGCTTCTAATGGAACATATAATTTCACTCACGGAACACAGTTAAATGTAGCTTCGGCAATAGCATATAATTTAAATGTTTGTGCTGAAATCACAGGTGTAGTAGATGGCGACTCAGCAAACAACTGTGCAGCTCATACGGTTTCTGGTCAAGGATTTGTTCCAACAAGACATGTTGTAATTGAAGAAGGTACAGGAACTTGGTGTGGATGGTGTCCAAGAGGCGCTGTTGCAATGGATGCACTAGCTAACGACGCTACAAGACCAAACTTTATTGGTATAGCTGTTCACAATGGTGACCCAATGACTGTTACTGAATATGATAATGGAGCAAGCTTTAGTGGATTCCCTGGAATGAATGTAAATAGAAAATACCTTGGAGAAGGTGTTTCAACAACTGCCATGGAAGGCTTTTATGACCAAGCATCTGCAGAACCAACAAATGCAGACATCGCTGTTACAGCAACATGTGATGCGAGTGGAAATATTACCGCTGTAGTAACTGCAACTTTTGCTGCTGCTATTTCTACTGAGCATAGACTTGCTGCAGTACTTGTAGAAAATGGCGTTACAGGAACAACTTCAGGATATAACCAAGCAAATTACTATGCTGGAGGAGGATCAGGTCCAATGGGAGGCTATGAAAATTTAGCTGACCCTGTGCCTGCTGCACAAATGACATACGATCACGTTGGTAGAGCATTATACGGAGGATATAATGGCCAAGCAAGTTCTATTACTACACCTGCTGCTGCAAACTCAAGCCAATCTTACACTTTCACCGGTACAGTTGGAAGTTCAAATGCATGGAATCTTCATGTAGTTGGTTTATTAATAGACTCTTCAACAGGAGAAATAATGAATGCAAACGAATCAGGTCTACAACTTCTAGGTTTACCTGAAAATAATTTAGTTAATTCATTTAATGTTTATCCAAACCCAACGAGCGACTTTGCTGTTGTTAACTTTGAATTAAGCCAAGCAACAGATGTACAGATTTCAATTACTGACATGACAGGAAAAGTTCTTTACTCTAAAGAACTTAGTAATGTTTCAGGAGTAAAATCAGTAAATGTTAGCGCAGATAAAATGAACAATGGAATTTATTTTGTTAATTTAAATTCAAATGGTCATGTTATCAGTCAAAAATTAACTATCAACAAGTAATCATCTACTTAAAATAACTTTAAAAGCCGGGGTTTCCCGGCTTTTTTTATTATCTAATAATTATGATTTTTAGTTTAATTACCTTAAATTTAGTCTCCAATTTAATTTAATCTAATAATCTTATGAGAAAACTTTACTTTTTATTTTTTGCATTTGCCTTTACAATGGCTCAAATAAATGCACAATACTATTACATCCCTAGCACCACTACACCAGGTAATCCTGGAGGTATAAACAACATTGGTGGAGAATATCCACTGGGCAGTGGCCTTGATGCAAGCTGGACTTCTATTCTGACAGGAAACAACACTAGTCCTACATGGTCAAGCACTCAAACTCTTCCGTTTAGTTTTGATTTCAATGGGGCAGCTGTTACTGATTACAAGGTGTCATCTTCTGGAGTTTTAACTTTTACAACAAGTGCTGCAACAGCACCTTCATACACTAACGCAGCTATTCCAGATGCAAGTATTCCAGATAATTCTATTTTACTTTGGGGTTTAGCTGGAACAGGAGCAAATGATGAAATAGTTACTCAAACTTTTGGTAACGCTGGTTCTAGACAGCACTGGGTATTCTTTTCTTCATATGATGCTGGTGGATCTTGGAGCTACTGGTCAATAGTGCTAGAAGAGGGAAGCAATCATATATACCTTGTGGACCAAAGACACAGTACTGCAGCAAGTCCAACATTAACTGCTGGAATTCAAATTAGTTCTACAGAAGCATATTCTGTTGCAGGTTCTCCTAACTTAAGCAATCTTGCAGGTCAAGACCCAACTGATGCAGATAACTATTATTATGAATTTGTTCAAGGAACTCTTCCTGCTGATAACATTGAAATGACATCTATTTCAACACCTACAATTGGATCTATCGGATCAAACGTTTCCATCGCAGGTACTATTACAAATTTAGGTGGAAATACGGTTACTTCTGTTGATGTAACATGGGATGACGGATCTGGCGCAAATACTGAAACAATTGGTGGTTTAAACATTGCCACATATGGAACGTACAACTTTACTCATGGCACACAGTTAAATGTTAGTGCATCACACAGCTTAACTGTTTGTGCTGAAATTACTGGTGTATTTGATATGGACTCTAGCGACAACTGCACATCTCACACGGTTTCTGGATTAGCATTTACACCTACAAGACATGTTGTAGTTGAAGAAGGCACAGGTACATGGTGTGGATGGTGTCCAAGAGGTGCTGTTGCCATGGAAACTGTTAATGGCGATGCTTCAAGACCTAATTTTATTGGTATAGCTGTACATAATGGCGATCCAATGACAGTTACCGCATATGACAATGGCGCAAATTTTAGTGGCTTCCCTGGCATGAATGTAAATAGAAAATACCTTGGTGAAAGTGTCTCAACAACAGCCATGGAGGGCTTTTATGACCAAGCAGTTGTTGAGCCAACTAACTGTGACATTGCTGTTACAGGAACCTACGATGCTGGCGGATCTATCACTGCTGTTGTTACAGCTACTTTTGCTGCAGAAATAACTACAGAGCACAGACTTGCTGCAATTCTTGTAGAAAATGGTGTTACAGGAACAACATCTGGGTACGATCAATCTAACTATTATAGCTTCCAATCACAAGATCTTGCATTAGTAAGCCCTAATAGTGGATCTATGCCAAACTTTGATTGGCAAAATGCAACAAACCCAGTTATAGCAGGTGACATGACTTACGATCACGTTGGTCGAGACCTTTATGGTGGGTATGATGGACAAGCAAGTTCTATTACCTTACCTGCTGCAGCAAACTCAAGCCAATCTTATACATTTAGTGGATCGGTTGGGTCATACAACCCATCAAATTGTCATGTTGTTGGGTTAATTATTAATTCTGCAACTGGAGAAATAATGAATGCTAATGAAGCAAGTATGACTCTTGTTGGGTTGCAAGAAAACAGCTTAGTTAAGCTATTTAATGTTTTTCCAAATCCCACCAAGGATTTGGCGATAATTAACTTTAACCTTAACAAAGCATGTGATGTTACAATTGAAATAACTGACATGGCTGGTAAAACAGTTTTTAACAGAAACTTACTTAATGCTTCCGGCTTTCAAAATGTAAACCTTAATGTAGAAAACATGCAAAGTGGAATGTATTTTGTTAATCTTAAAACCAATGGACATGTTTTAAGTAAAAAGCTTACGATTAATAAATAGACTTATCTTTTCATATAAAAAGCCAAGCAAAAGCTTGGCTTTTTTTGTGTTTTATATTCTTTTTTTTATGACTTTTGCAAAAAAAATTATGCAAAATCATAAGCCTGCAGACAAAATTCAGGATATTCAGTTTTTTGGAGAATATGGTGGAATTAACCCTTCAATAACCGATTCCTCAACCTTCACATATCTAGAAGGAAAAACAATGGAAGAGGTTTTTGGAGGAGAAAGAGAAGGATGCTACCTCTATTCTAGACACACAAACCCCAGCACATCGTGCCTCGCTGAAGCGATCGCAAGTATGGAAAACACAGAAGCAGCTCAAGTAACAGCTTCTGGAATGGGAGCTATTAGTTCTGTATTACTACAACTATGTCAAGCTGGTGATCATATAATTAGCAGCAGAACTATTTACGGAGGAACTTATGCATTAATGAAAAACTTCCTTCCTAAACTAAACATCTCCACAACATTTATAAATACCACAGACTGCTTGCAAATAGAAAAAGCTATCAACAAAAACACAAAAGTCATTTATTTAGAATCAATGAGCAACCCACTTCTGGAAGTTGCTGATTTTAAAAAAATATCCATAATCGCTAAAAAAAACAACATTAAACTTGTTGTAGACAATACATTTACTCCACTTATTTTTTCACCTAAAGAATTAGGTGCTGACATTGTAATTCACTCCTTAACAAAATTCATAAATGGAGCAAGCGATGCTGTTGGTGGGGTTGTTTGTTCAAGCAAAGAGTTTGTCCACCAGTTAATTGATGTTAATAATGGCGCAGCTATGCTTTTAGGCCCAACCATGGATGCTGTTAAAGCAAATAGTATTTTAAAAAACATGAGAACTCTACATGTTCGAATAAAACAGCATAGCAAAAATGCAAAGTTTTTAGCGAACAAATTTACCAAACTTGGAATTAAAACCTTTTACCCTGGAATCGAAGATCACCCTTGTCACCTAATCATGAAAGAACAAAAAAATAAAGGTTTTGGATTTGGAGGAATGCTAATGATTGATGCAGGAAACATGAAAAAAGCATATGATTTAATGGAAGCAATGCAACATGAAAAAATAGGATACCTTGCCGTTAGCCTCGGATTTTATAAAACATTATTTAGTGCCCCTGGCGCAAGTACTTCGTCTGAAATCCCAGCAGAAGAGCAAAAAGAAATGGGTTTATCAGATGGATTTATTAGAATTTCTGTTGGTTTAGACAATGACATTGAAAGAACATTTGAAAAAATCAAAAAATGCATGATTAAAACCAAACTAATTTAATAATGACAAAACTTTTTTTCCTTTTTCTTTTCTTACATATTTCCTTTTCAGTTATTTCACAAGATCTTGCTAATTCTTTGCTATGGAAAATAGAAGGAACAGATGCAAACAAAACATCTTATTTATATGGCACCATTCACATGGTAAAAAAAGAAGATTTTAAAATCAAAAAAAAAGTAAACAATGCTTTTAATACATGTACTGTACTAGCATTAGAAATTAATTTAAACATAAGTCTAAAAGACAAAATGAAGCTTGCAATGGAAACTCTTCTTCCAAAAGGTCAAAACATCAAGGATTTTATGTCAAAAAAAGACTTTCTTAGATTAAGATCTTATGCTATTGATTCTATACATATTTCAAAAAAAAAATTCAACAAATATATTCGGCTTAAACCCTTTTTCTTATCCTCTGTTTTAATCAAGGAATCTCTTGGAAAAATTAAATCTTATGACGAAGAATTTTATAAAATGAGTTCCAAAAAAAACATGACTAATGTTGGGTTAGAAAAAATTGAAGAACAGCTTAGCCTTATTAATAAAATAAGCAATAAAGACCAAATTATGATGATGATGGAAGGGATTCAAAAAAACAATGACAATTCATTTGAAAACCTAACTAATGCATATATCAAAGAAGATTTAATAACATTAAATAAAATAATTATTAATGAAAGTGCTGATTTAAAAGAATTTCAATTCAATTTCATTGAAAAAAGAAACAGAAACTGGATTCCAGTCATTAAAAAATTAATTAAAGATCAAAATACTTTTATTGCCGTAGGCGCTGGACATTTAGGTGGGAAAAATGGGCTTATATCTCTATTAAGAGAAAATGGATATAATCTTGTTCCTGTTTTTAAATAACAGTCTATTTTATTAATTGAAAAAAACCGCTGTAGTTTTCTTCTTTATCATAATTTTTTAAAATAAAGAAATAGGTTCCATCAGAATGGTCCTCACCATTCCAATCATTTGCATAATTTGATTTGTTATAAATAACATTGCCCCATCGATTCCATATCGTTAATTCATTGTCAGGGTAGAACTCCAAATATTGGAATTCCAAAAAATCATTCACTCCATCATTGTTAGAGGTAATTACATTGGGAACTTTAACAATGGCAGGATAAACTTCAAATAATTTACACACACTATCTTCGCATCCAAATTCATTTGTAATTTTTAAACACATTGTGTTTGTTCCTGGAATATTAAAGTCATTTTGCCATGAATCAGTAAGTGAAACCAGACTATCATTGAGCTCCCAAACCCAATTCTGAATAAATGATGCAGGATCTGTAGATTGATCCAAAAAAACAACTGGAACACCAGTAATAATAGGATCATTATAGGAAAAGTCTGCATTTGGTAAAGGCTGAATTATCATCGAAAAAGAAGATGTGTCGGAATAACAACCATTTGATATCCCACTCGCTTGATAAGTCACATTTATAGGATTATTGGAGGTGTTAATAACACTATCAATAATTGTGTCAGTTCCATTAATCCCATTCCCCCAATGTGTAATTGACGTATTTGGAACACAAGAAGTTAGTGCCATTTGATAAGGGCTCCCAGAACAAGTTAAGGTATCTGAAATAACTGAAACCTGTGGCGCCGTAATGATGGAAACTGTATCTGGTAAAATTCCAATAACAGAAGTCCCACAAGCATCCACAATTTGAGGAGGTGGTATGCTTAAATTGGTGTAATTTAAATCACAGTAAAGAGGACAATTTGGAATTGTCATATCAAAATTAAAGTTTGTTGCACCAGAAGCACAGCCATTATTTTGCCCTATTGTAACGACCTGAGACGACCACGGGTGTGAAAAAGTATACGGAGCCACGCCATACCTGACATAGCCATAACCAGTAATAGAGCAATCATTAGAACATTTTGGAGCCTGAGGCACCACCCATTGATTTCCATAGGATTCTGCAGTATAACCTGAAACAACAACCTTGAAAGGCCATAATGAAATTGCATCATATTTTATATAAGTAGTATTGCAGCCAGTCCCCAGTGGTAGTCCTGTGTTATTTCCTATTGCATTACGACCTAAATGCATTCTAACATAAAAACTCGTATCAGTACATGATTCAGGAATACAACAGGTAAGTGGATTTGTAAGAGAGAAACTATCTAAATAAGCAGTTCCTGCAGTATTGGCAAGAGGCCCTGTTATAGTAAATGATTGTGAGTTTGCACATTCTGTGCTAAAAAACATTTTTCCATCTGACTTCACGGCCCCAGAAAAAAAGTTTGCGTAGAAATTTGCAGACACATGAAATCCGGTTAAGGTAACAGATGCTGGCCGTGTAACCATAATGCTATCAATATTGTAATTTTGAATAATACATGAGGGCATGTCTCCTCCCGTCCATTGATATGTTGGTCCGACAACAAGAGGGTCTATAACAACTGGAAAAACCCTAGATGAATTGTTTAGCCAATTTGATGCCACAACTACTTCTAGAAGTATTCTTCCATTTTGATTGTCGAATCGATATCCCGCATAAAATACTTTGTTGTTGGCGTCAACACAAACAGGCATTTGTAATTTTGCCCGTGCAATTCCTTGTTTATCTACCACCAACAAATTCCCAACCCACAAATCATTCATTTCTTTCCCATTTCTTTTATCTTTTATCAATGAAAATCCTTTTGGCAAGGTGATTATTTCAGAAAAAATGATTTCACTTGAATTTGTTGCTAGAGGTTTCTTTACATAATAATTATACTTCACAGCGTCTTCCAAAAAGAAATACTCCTTGTCAACGCCATCTATAATATTTGTATATATAAACCCATTTTCTGTTTTTTTGAATCTTTTAAATGAAAAAGGATTCATGCCATTTTTAAAAAGATCATTTCTGCCATATAGCATTAATTCATTGTCTTTTAAGGTCAATCCAAAAGAAACAATATCTGGAAAAAAATATGTTGGTGAGGGTTGATCTGGGGCAAACCAAAATTTACTCAAGTGCCCTCTTTTTAATTTAGAATTAATTGGAACAAGTTTATTTTGATCGTTATAATAATTAATAGGTTTTTTCGAGTAAACAGCTTTATATTGGCCCTTTGATCCATAATACGTTGATGAAAATAATGTTCTTTTCTCTAGTTTTTCTTTCCAAACAACATTTTTCATAGACTCTTCCTCTTCAATTGCATTTTTCTTTTGAGTGTTTGGATTTAAACAAGAACTTAGCGGAGCGATACGATTTATTTGTGAATGAAAGCAAAAAGAAATAAAAAGAAATAATTGAAAAATGATTGCTTTTTTAATGCTCGAAATGCTTTTTTGAAACTGTTCACACATAAATTGAAATAATTTATACTAGAAATTTACAACTTTTTTGTTGTTTTCCATAGATAAGTTTCATTTCATTAATAAATTTTAAACATAAAAAACACCGATATAAAACTCATTCCGTCAATCAATTGTTTAATTTTGCAGCATTAGGACATATATAAAAATTATGAAGCGAACAGTTATTTCTGACATATTACAATCCAAAAGTCAAAATAATTTGGAAGGAAAAAGTGTAATAGTTAAAGGATGGATAAGAGCTTTTAGAAGCAATCGATTCATCCAAATCAATGATGGATCTTGCCTTGCCTCAATTCAGGCCGTTATTGAATTTGAAAAAATTGATGAAAAAACTTTAAAAAAAATCACCATTGGCGCTGCCATTTCTGTTAAAGGAGTGCTCGTCTCCTCAATTGGATCAAAACAAAGCATTGAAATTCAAAGTGAAGAGATTGAAATTATAGGAGATGCAAATCCTCAAGAAATTCAAACAACTATTTTGCAGCCTAAAAAACATAATTTAGAAACACTTCGAGAGCAAGGCCATCTTAGGTTTCGAACAAATTTATTTGGAGCAGTTTTTAGAATCCGTCATGCCGTTTCATTTGCAATACATCAATTTTTCAATAATAAAGGCTTCTATTATATAAACACTCCTGTTATCACAGGTTCAGATGCTGAAGGAGCTGGAGAAATGTTTAGAGTAACCACTCTAGATCCAAAATCCCCAAAACTAAATGATGATGGAAAAGTAGATTATACAGAAGATTTTTTTGGTAAAAATGTAAATTTGACGGTTTCTGGTCAACTTGAAGCAGAACTTGCGGCACTTGGATTAGGGAAAGTATACACTTTTGGCCCCACTTTTCGGGCTGAAAACTCTAACACATCGAGACATTTAGCAGAATTTTGGATGATTGAACCCGAAATTGCTTTTGCGGACCTTAATGATAATATGGACCTAACAGAGTCTTGTCTTAAATATATTTGCCAATATGTCTTAGAAAATTGTGCTGAAGACCTCGACTTTCTTAATAACCGTGAACAAGAAGAAGAAAAACAAAAACCTCAAAAGGATCGCAATGAAATGTGTTTAATCGATCGTATAAAATTTGTTACACACAACCCCTTTAAAAGAATCAGTTATTCTGAAGCAATTAAAATTCTCTTAAACTCAAAACCTCACAAAAAAAAGAAATTCAAATTCCCAATTGAATGGGGAGTTGACCTTCAAAGTGAACATGAACGATTTTTGGTTGAAAAAGAATTCAAATCTCCCGTTATTTTAACTGATTACCCTTCTAAAATAAAGGCCTTTTATATGCGACAGAATGACGATGGAGAAACTGTAGCAGCAATGGATGTTCTTTTTCCTGGAATTGGTGAAATTGTTGGCGGATCACAAAGGGAAGAGCGTTTAGAAGTTTTAAAACAAAAATGCAAAGAATTTGAAATTCCTGAAAATGAATTATGGTGGTATCTTGATACAAGAAAATTTGGTAGTGTCCCACATACTGGCTTTGGACTTGGTCTTGAAAGGCTTGTTATGTTTGTAACTGGAATGACAAACATTCGAGATGTAATTCCATTTCCACGGACACCTCAAAATGCCAACTTTTAATCATTTATATGATTTTGACACGTCAAATATTGATTTTTCCATTTAAATTATTGATTTTGATTTATCAAAAAATTATTTCCCCTTTAACTCCAAACACCTGCAGATATTCCCCAACATGTTCACAATATGCTATAGAAGCACTTAATGAACATGGTATAATTAAGGGTTCTTGGCTTGGAATAAAAAGAATAGGAAGATGTCACCCATGGGGCAAAAATGGTTATGACCCTGTGCCTCCTCCAAAAAGAAAGAAATGAAAGTTCTATTCTCGATTTTATTTGTTTTAACCTCTATTCATTTTTGGGGACAAAACAACTCGAATATTATTCCATTTATACTAATTGATAAATCTGACTCTCTTACTTCAAACTCCAGCAGAATTATAAAAAAAATATGTCATTATAAATTAAATGATACCATCAAAAACAAAACCTATGAAAAACTAGAGTATGGCATAATGTTCCATGATGATATCAATGAAAGAATAGAAAAGTTTTTAAATGCCTCAGGAAGAAAGTCTTACCCCTACCCTTTAAATCCTTTTAACCCAGAAGATGTAAATGTCGAAGCGCATATTTATAACGAAAGAAATGAAAAGATTAAAATCATTCCTGGTTTCTATTATGAAGAATATAAAAGAGAAAAACTCCACAACAGATGGGTGAAAGACAGCACCTCTTTTATTTTTCGAATTCGCTTTTGTTTAAGTGAATTAGGTCGTTACAAAGTTTATATTCATGCAAGTATAAAAAATCTCTACATGGATTCTGCAAACCTAAATATTAATGTGTCAAAAGGATCCAACCCTGGTTTTTTAGAACTTGGTAAGCACAAAAAACATCTTCGATTTTCTTCTACTAAAAAATCATTTCATGGAGTAGGGCAAGTAATTCCATGGACTGAATCAGATGGTTGGGATAAAATACCTCAAGGATCTGGTTCTCGATCTTTCAATTTTATGTACAATGCTTTAAATGCAATGGAAAAAGCAAAGGGAAATTTCACTCGTTTTGTTGCTGCTCCATGGTTTATGCAACTTGATTGGGAAAACCTTGGGACTTTTTCCTCTAAAATGAATCATGCCTGGGAATTTGATCGCATCAACGATTACTGCATTAACAAATCTATCTATTATATTTTCTGCGCATATCTTCACGCTCCCCTTCAACAAAGAACCGACAAGCAAGACAAACAGGTAATGCCAGGGGTTAGATGGGAAGACAATGCATATAACGATCATGATTTATCTATTTCCAAAAAAATGCAGGAACATCCAGTAGGCGCAAAAAAACCTATTGATTTCTATGGAAATGAAAGAGCACAACAACTATCCAAAAACTACTTTCGATACATTATAGCAAGATGGGGATATTCTACTTCTTTTACTGGACTTCAGTTGATGAGTGAAATTGATGAAACAGCAAATTATAGAGACGAAAAAATTAATGATACGATACATGATCATTATCAAAATCGAATAATTATTAAAAAGTGGGTGCACAATATGGCTGAATACATCGGAGAGAAACTTCAATCAGACCAACTAATTAGCGTTGCCTTAATAAATGGCATAAATGGATCTTGTAATTTATGGGACCCTGAAATATTCAATCATGCTGAAATTGACTTTATAGGACTACACAATTATACTTTTGAAACCTCCCCATCCTCTGGAAAAATAAGAAACAGAAACCTTTTAATTAGATATCCAGCAGTTACAAATCTTAACACAGGCTATCAAAACGAAAAAATAAGCCATAAATCTTTTCAAAAGAAATGTTTTATCTATGACGAATTTGGACATTTAATGGCAATCCCAAGAAAATGGCCAGAAGATAAAAAAATTGACCTTTCAAAGATATTAAATGATCACATTCCATTTATGATTAAACAAGATTTATGGTTTACTTTTGCTTCTGGATGTGCAATTTCTGGATTAGACTGGTGGAATTACTACACTTCTAAAAGACAAAAATTCTGGAAGAAATTATACCCTCCAATTCTTGAATTTGCAAAAAGCATTGATTTTGAAACCAACAATTATGACACTATTCGAAAGATGAAAGGAAAGCCTGTTATTGCTCAAAGATGGCCTGAAAACACACGAAAAATAGAGCGGAGTAATGGTAGGAAGTATTGGCGTCGAGATCTTCTTGAGGTATATACTCAAGTTGCTTCTGATGGTAATACTGGATTTGGATGGGCCTCGAATAGATCGGTTAACTGGCCTAACATGCTTCACAAAGATGAGGAATTAAAAAAAATGTATAATGGCGAAAAACCATACTCAAAAAAATACCTTTATCTGCCCAAAGATGATGACAAAACGAGCAAGCCAATAAACATACCTAAAGACAAGTATTATTTTAAGGTGCGGTTTTTAAAATCAAAAAAACACTATCAAATCACTTTTTATGATACAAATACAGGATTTGAATTCAGCCAAAATCACATCAAAACCAATAGAAAAGGGAGTGTGAAAATTTACGTTCCTGAAATGCTATGGGAAATTCATCCCGACATCGCTTTTAAAATTCAAATTAAATAATTTTTATTGCGTAAACACTCTGCTCCTAACAAGCTAAAAAGCAGTATATTCGTGCAATTAATTACCTTTTAAAGATTATATGAAACCACTTTTTCAAACCCTCATTTTTGTTTTTCTAATCAACAGCCTAGTCAAAGCAGACGAAGGCATGATAATCCCATCCTTAATTTCTGCTTTTGAATCCGACATGAAAGCCAAAGGAATGAAATTGTCTGCAAAAGACATCTATGATGTGAATCATTCAAGTATGAAAGATGCCATTCTTCATTTTGGTGGCGGATGCACATCAGAACTTGTCTCAAATAAAGGACTTTTATTAACAAACCACCATTGTGGATACTCTCAAATTCAGTCGCACTCTTCCCTTGAAAACAATTATATTAAAAATGGGTATTGGGCAAAAACACTTTCTGATGAATTGCCTAATCAAGGCTTAACCGCGACAAGGATAGTACGTATAGAAGATGTTACAAGTGCCGTTTTAGAGATTCTAAATAATGGAGAGAACATTTCTCTCGAGGCAATTATTAAACCGCTTTTAGAGAAAGCAACCAAAGGAACCCATTATGAAGCAAAAATTAAAGCATTTAACTATGGGAATAATTACTACATGATTGTTAAAGAAGTCTTCAAAGATGTTCGATTTGTTGGAACACCACCTAATTCTATTGGTAAATTTGGAGGAGACACAGACAATTGGGTTTGGCCTCGACATACTGGAGATTTTTCTGTTTTTAGAGTTTATGCAGGAAAAGACAATAAACCTGCAGAATATTCTGCAGAAAACATCCCTTACACTCCTCTTCACTTTCTTCCTATTTCATTTAAAAACAGGAAAGAAGGAGATTTTACTATGGTTTATGGATTTCCAGGAAAAACAGAACAACATGTTGTGTCTTCTTATCTGAAATTTATTATCGAAAAAGAAAGACCTGCAAGAATTAAAATGCGGGACAAATCGTTGGGAGTTATTGATAGTGAAATGAAAAACTCTGAATTAGTTAAAATTCAATATGCCTCGAAACAGGCTAGAATAGCAAATGCATGGAAAAAATGGATCGGACAAATCGATGGCTTAAAGAGAATGAATGCTGTACAAGTTAAAGAAAAACAAGAAAAAGAATATGTAAAAAGAGCAAAAAGCAACCCTAAATGGAATAATTATAGCACTGTAATCAAAGAAATGAACGATCTTGTTGAAAATGAAGTAATTCATGAGTTTAATTACTCTATGGCTATTGAGTATTTTTATGTTGGGCCAGAGTTTTTTAAACTTATTCGTTCTTTAGATAATTTTATTGAAAAATCCTCTTCTTACAAAACAGACAGTGTTTTTAAAGCTGAACTAGAAAAATTTAAATTATCATCTGTTTCTCATTTTAAAAATTACAACTGTAAAATTGATAAACATATTTTTCGCAAACAGTTTGAAGAATATGTGAAACAAATAACAAATTCTGAAAATAAAATTGATATTGAATACAACAAAATAGCAGATGAAATTTTCTCAAAATCTTTTTTCAGTTCTGAAGAGCGATTTTTATCATTTTTAAATTCAATACAAAAAAAAGGAACTAAAAAACTAAAAAAAGATGCTGGATATAATCATTATAAAATGCATTATAAAACTTTTTTAGAATCTGTAGTACCTTCGTACCGTAGGTTTAAAATAAAAATGGATAAACTATTAAAAACCTATGTGAAAGGAAAGCATGAAATGTACCCCAATAAAAATCATTGGCCTGATGCAAATAGCACTATGCGAATTTCATATGGTCAATTAGAAGGCTCAACGCCTGCTGATGGTATGAAATACACAGAACATACGACTTTAGATGGAATAGTTGCAAAGTACAATAGTGGAAATCCTGACTTTGAGTTACTGCCAAAAATGCTTGAATTACATAAGAAAAAAGAATATGGAGAATATGCACAGGATGGTGATTTATGGGTATGTTTTACTGGGTCAAATCACACCACTGGGGGAAACTCCGGGTCTCCTGTAATAGATGCAGAAGGAAATCTCATGGGTTTAAATTTTGACCGATCATGGGAAAGCACTATGAGTGATTTCATGTTTAATCCTAACAGATGTCGTAACATTGTCGTAGATATAAGATACGTGCTATGGGTAATGGATATTTATTCTGGAGCTTCGCATTTAGTGGAAGAAATGACATTAATCCGAAATTAATTTCGGAATCATTTTTGATTTAACATTTACATTCACCTTTAATAAAGTAACTTTTTTTGTAATTTCCATTAACCAATAAATCATGAAACATTCAATTACAATATTTTTTTTGGTGGCTTTTTATTTTTGTTCTAATGCACAAAATGACAATTCAAAAATCCATACCGCTTATAAATTTGAACAGATAATAAACAAAATCGAACAACTTTATGTTGATTCAGTGAATACAAAAAAGCTAACCGAAATAGCAATTATTGCTTTACTTGAAGAGTTAGATCCACACACTACATATATTCCTAAAGAAGATGCAAGCGATGCAAGGTCTCAAATAGATGGAAGCTTTGTTGGAATCGGAATACGATTTAACATTGTTAAAGACACCATACTGGTTGTAGGAACAATTTCTGGAGGACCATCTGAAAAGCTTGGAATACTTCCCGGAGATAAAATAATCATTGTTGATGAGGAAGTTGTTGCAGGAATTGGAATTAAAAACAATGGAGTTAGAGGTCGATTGTTAGGAGAAAAAAACTCCAAAGTCATTGTCTCAATTAAAAGAAATGGAATAAATGATCTAATAAAATTTAATATTAAAAGAGATAAAATTCCTATTTTTTCTGTAGATGCAGCTTATATGATAGACAAAAAAACAGGATACATTAAATTAAATTCTTTTTCGCGAACAACAACAAAAGAGATTCGCTCTGCCATTTCAAAATTAAAAAAGAAAGGCATGAAAAAACTTGTTTTTGACCTTCAAGACAATGGTGGTGGACTTTTAAGCGCCGCACAAGAGGTTGCGGATGAATTCTTATCAGAAGATAAACTCATCGTTTATTCTGAAGGCAGGTCACAACCCCGAAGTAATTTAAGAGCAGGGAAAAAAGGTCAATGGGAAAAAGGAGAGTTAATAATTCTTGTTAATGAATATACAGCCTCTGCCAGTGAAATAGTTTCTGGAGCTGTTCAAGATTGGGATAGAGGGATAATCGTTGGCAGACGAACTTTTGGTAAAGGTTTGGTTCAAAGACCAATAAGATTGCTAGATGGATCAGAAATGCGACTTACTATTGCTAGATATTACACACCAACAGGTAGATTTATTCAAAAACCATACGACGATGTTAAATCATACAAAAATGATATCACTCAACGCTTTTTAAATGGCGAGTTGATGCATGCCGATTCTATTAAGCTTCCGGATTCTTTGAAATTTAGCACTAAAATTAAAAATAGAGATGTTTATTCGGGAGGAGGGATTATGCCCGACTATTTTGTTGCAATTGACACTAGTGATATTACAGACTATTTTAAAGACATCAATAGAGGGGGCCATTTAAATGGATTTACTTTAAACTATGTAAATAATAATCGTGAGGATCTAAAGAAAAAATATTCCAAATTTAAATCATTCAAAAAGTCTTCTATAATAGATGATGATTTAATTGAAAATTTCAAAGCTTATGTCGCTAACGAAGACTCTACAATTAAATTTAATGCAGAGCAATTTCAAATAAGTGAAAAATTAATTAAGCTTCGAATAAAAGCAAATATAGCCCTTAACCTTTGGGGTTATGCTGAATTTTATGAGATCTTTAATGATCGAAACGAAGAACTACAAAAAGCTTTAACTCTTTTTAATTCAAAGGAAGATTTATTTAAAAACTAAGGATATAATTTGATTCTTTTTCTTGGCCTATGGTTGTTTTTGGGCCATGTCCACAGTAGACAACCGTGTCTTCTGGAAGTTTGAACATTACCTCATAAATAGATTTTTTCAAGGTCGCCATATCACCTCCAGGCAAATCGACTCTTCCAAAACTCCCTTTAAATAACACATCGCCATTAACAACTGATTTAATTTGAGGCAAATAAAGCACCACATGACCAGGGCAATGACCCGGGGTAAACAAAATCTTTATTTCTTCATTGTTTAACTTTAACACATCTCCATCGCTAAGCATATTTGTGGGTTGTGGAGATTCTTGATAAGCACCAAAACCATATAAATGCGCATAATTTTTTACCGATTCAAGAACAGGCAAATCTAAAGAATGAAGATAATATGGTATTTGATATTCTGAAAGAACTGCATAATTCCCCAAAACATGATCTATATGTGCATGGGTGTTTATTAAAGCTTTTGGAATTAACTTATTTTCTTTAATAAAACCTAGAAATACGTCTTTTTCTTTTTTATCATAAAATCCAGGATCAACAATAATCGCCTCTTTGTTTTCAGCATAAAGAATAAAAGTGTTTTCTTGAAATGGGTTAAAAGTAAATTGTTTTATTTGCATAAATAAAAAATTAGTTTATAAAAATATGGTTTGAAAATAACCTATTTTGTACCTTTACACAAAAATATATTAAAATGAAAAAAATATTATCCTTTTTTATTCTTGCTATTGTATTAATTAGCTGTGGTGTAAAAGTTCCATATACCTCTCAAATGAGAGACGAATTTGGTATAGATACAGATGCTGAAATGAAAAAAATTCAATTTTTCACTTCTTCAACAATAATTTTAAATCAAGCTATTCGTTCTGAAAGTGATGTGTCTACAGATGATGACGGCGCTTTGGTTTCAAGCTCAAATAACGAAAAAGAAACCGTTATTATACCTGGCTTCACAAAGTGTGTTTTTGATCATCATGGACCTAAAGGAGAATTGTTTGTTCGTTTTGAATCAGGGGATGGCAAAACATTAAAATTTATTCCAAAGCCCACGAGATCAAAAAAATACTATTTTGCTGCAGATTGGAAAAATCCGAAAGGCGCAAAAGTAAAATATGGAACCGGTATGTATACAGTAGATGTCTTGAGAGGAAACCCAAGAGCTGCCCACCTCTTAGTTGTTAGAAAACGTGTTCAAAAAAGCAAGAGCAAAGAACGTGTTATCAAAGGAATGGATGTAAATTAATTTTTACAAGCAACTTTTAATCTTTATGAAACGTCTTTGGTTGTAAACCAACCAAATTGCTAAACTTACTGCCACTTTTCATCTGCTTTTTAATAAGCGGAACCCTCTACTCGCAAGCTACATATTGTCCTTTTGTGGATGCTGGAAATGATCAAACCCTAACTTGTTCTCAGCCATGTACCGATCTCACTGCCTCATATCTTGATTTAAGGCAGACCGATAGCTATTTGGTTGAATCTATTGCATACGCCCCCCCTATTGCTTATAATCAAAGTGGCGGAACTGCTGTCTCAGTTAATATTGATGATGTATATAGTACAGCAATAACGCTTCCTTTTCCATTTTGCTTCTATGGTATAACTTATAACTCCTTGCTTATTGGGTCCAATGGAAATCTTAATTTTAATGTCGGAAATGCTGGGGGGTACTGTCCATGGCCTTTCACAGCAAACTGTCCATCTCCAAACCTTGTTGCAGCAGGGAACATTTTTGGAATATACCATGATATTGACCCTTCTGTATGCGGAAATATAAAATGGCACCTCATAGGCAATGCTCCCTGTAGACAATTTGTTGTTTCATTTGATGAAATTTGTCAATATAGCTGTACAAGTATAAAAAGTAGACACATGATGGTCTTGTATGAAACATCTAATTTTATTGATGTTTATGTAGAAGCAAAGCCGCTTTGTTCAGGATGGAATAGTGGAAATGCAATTATAGGAATACAGGATCCAACAGGGAACACAGGTATTACTGCTCCCAACAGAAACACAACCCCCACTTGGACCGTTACAACACCAGAAGGATGGAGATTTAAACCAGATGGAGTACCAATGTATACCTTCGAATGGATGGAAGGAGCTAATGTAATAGGAACATCCTCAACAATAAATGTTTGTCCGAGCACCACAACCACCTATACAGCAAATATTACTTATACAAGGTGCGATGCATTAGTAATTACACATACTGATGATGTAACCATAATACCAAGTGCAAGTAATATTAACGTTTCGCAATTAAGCAATACAAATTCCACCTGTGGCCAAGCGAATGGTAGTGTGGAAATTACAGGCTCTGGTGGAACAGGGCCATATACCTATTCCATTGACAGTGTTAATTATTCTTCTAGCGGCTTATTCACTAATCTTACAGCTGGAAATTACACTTTATTTGTTCAGGATACTTTAGGTTGTATTCAACCTTTTACGGCAACTATTATTGATTCATCATCACTTAATGCTACTTTCACAAATATTTCTAACATTTCATGTTACGGTTTTGCTAATGGAGTCATCGATGTTTCGGCTTCAGGAGGAACTCCTTCTTATGCCTATTCATTAAATCAGGGCAGTCCTCAAAATGGAGGTCAATTTAACTTGCTAGGTCCAGGGTCATATCAAATTATAATAAGTGACTCTACTGGCTGCACCTTTCAACTTGATACAAATATAACTGAACCACAAGCTATAACAATTACAGAGCTTTCGAATACCAGTTCTTTGTGTGGTCAATCAAATGGAGGGGTAGAAATTGGCGCTTCTGGAGGAACTCCATCATATACATATTCCATTGACAGTGTTAACTTCTCTAATTCAGGTCTTTTTACAAATTTAAATGCAGGGACTTATACTCTTTATGCTATGGATAGTTTAGGATGCATAGAAAGTCACACAAGCATTATTTTGGATCAATCTACTTTAACAGGAAACTTTGTTTCCGTTACAAATGTTTCGTGTTTTGGTGGAAACAATGGAGTTATTGAAGTTCAAGCAATTGCAGGAACACCCAGTTACAGTTATTCTATTGGCACACTCGCATCACAAAATACCGGTATGTTTAATGGTTTAATTGCAGGAACATACAGTATAAACATAACAGACTCTCTTGGATGTGTCTTTCAACTAGACACAAGCATTACGCAACCAAGCCAAATTAACATCTCTGAAATTTCTAATGTTAATTCATTATGTGGACAAGCTAACGGAGAAGTAGAAATAATAGGTTCAGGAGGAACTCCATCATATACTTACTCCATTGACAGTATCAACTTCTCAAATTCAGGCCTTTTTACAAATTTAAATGCAGGAACTTATCTTCTTTATGTACAAGATAGCCTGGGATGTATTCAAAATCACACAACCATCATCTCTGACTCGAATTCTTTAAGCGGGTCATTTATTAGTATTACCAACATATTATGCTTTGGTCAAAATAATGGAACTATCGATCTTGTTGGAATAAACGGGAATGCACCTTACTCCTACACCATAAACAACTCTTCAACTCAAAATAATGGCCAGTTTAATTCCCTTGCTGCTGGCACATATCAAATAATAGTCAGCGATTCTTTGGGATGTACATATCCCTTAGACACAACATTGAGTGAACCGCCTTTGCTAATTGCTACCATTACTTCAGATCAAAACATTTGTGAAGGAGAGAGTGTAAATCTTAATGTTATGGGAAGTGGAGGCACACCCAATTACACCTATTTATGGAGCAACAACTCTACATCAAACAACATAACCGTTTCCCCTATAACAAGCCTATCTTATTCTGTAATTATTACAGATTCAAACGGCTGTACTATTTCTGATTCTTCATCAATTACAGTCACACCATTTCCCATAATAAACGTTATTGCAAATCCAACAACTGGATATTCCCCATTAACGGTTGTTTTTAATAACAATAGTATAAATACTACTTCATATTATTGGGTTTTTGACAATGGAGAAACACTTAACACAAATAACAATGGACAAGAAACCACGACATATTATAATGTTGGGCTCTATCAAGTAGAACTCACTGCATCTAATGGTCCATGTGAGTTAAAATGGTATGAAGACATCGAAGTTTTACCATACGATGAATTAGAAATAGAAGTCCCAAATGTATTCACTCCAAACAATGATGGAAGCAATGAAGGGTTTCATTTAAACTTAACAAATGCGTTATCGATTAATGCTGTAATTGTTAATCGTTGGGGGGACAAAATGATTGAACTAAATGATCTAAGTGCCTTTTGGGATGGCAAGATAAATGGAAATCCCGCCAAAGAAGGAGTTTATTACATTAAATATACCGTTGTTGGTTTAAATGGGGAAGAAAAAACTGGCCATGGATTCTTTCATTTAACTCGATAATCTGATATTATAATTTTTCTTAAATTATTTTATCATAATCCCTATTTCAGTTTTATTTCGCTAAGTTTCTTTGTATATTTAGGAATATGCAGCCATTAATAGCTTTGAAGAATTTGGGAGATAAAATCCGAAGCTTTTATCCTGTTGAATTGCTTTTTGGGAATATAAAATATAACCTGGTTTCTTTATTTTGTTGGTATTTGTTATTCTCTATTGTAAACGGATGGTTTGGAAGCACTTTTGGTATTCCATTTTTATTTTTATCTCCAGAATATCTTGGAGAAGTCAATCATTGGTCATTTATTATTCTAGGATTTAGTTTTGGAGGATTTTCCATTGGCTTTTTAACCTATAGCTATATTAAGCTTGGCCCTCGGTACCCTTTTTTAGCTACAGTTGCCCGACCTTTTTTTAGATTTAGCATTAATAATTCCCTTATACCCTTTGTGTTTATTTGTTTTTATTGCTTTAAAATGGCAGAATTTCAAATCAATGAAGAGCTTGCAACATCATGGCAAGTGTTTACTTATATTGTATCCCTTCTTACTGGTGTCGTTTTTTTTATTTTAGTTTCTCTACTCTATTTTTTTCCAATATCAAAAAACTTGAACATTATTCCAATTGAAGAAAACTCTAACAATCCTATTGCTTCAATTGTGAATAAAAATGACAAATGGTATGACTACTTTAGAAAAGACAAAAGAAGGCGGTATTACTATATAGGAAAAGGGTTTAAAATAAACCAAAGTCGTATAGTTAGCCACCTTCACCGTGAGGTAGTTGAACAGGTCTTTTCAAAAAACAGAATCAATGCCTTTTTCTTTGAAATAATCACAATTCTTGCTTTTATTTGTCTTGGTTTTTTTATAGACTATCGAATTTTTGAAGTGCCCGCTGCTATGAGCATTGTGACACTTCTAACCATCTTACACATGCTTTATAGCGCTCTTTCTTCTTGGTTTAATTTTTGGGTATGGCCAATCCTTATTTCTCTACTTATTTCAATAAATATAATAAGTGTGCATTTTGATTTTTTTAGGTACACCAGTTATGCCTTAGGATTGGATTATAATAAAAATAAATTAATCCCTTACAACGTAGAAAACATCAAAAAAAACTGCACGGACAGCACACTTATCGCAACAAGCAAAGACAATTACATCACCGCTCTCAATAACTGGAAAAGAAAACAAAAAAAGGCAAAACCTAAACTAATTGTTTTAAACACATCGGGGGGAGGATCCAGAAGTGCTTTATGGACTTTTTTAGTCCTGGACAAATGTGATAAAGAAACAAACGGAGACCTTTCAGAGGGCTTACAAATGATTACCGGAGCTTCTGGAGGAATGGTTGGAGCTGCCTTATATCGTGAATTGTTGCTAAGATGTAAAATGGGACAACTCAAAAAAGATCACATTATCAATTATGCAAAGAATCTTTCAAAGGATATGTTAAATAAATTATGCTTTTCTGCCTCAACCAATGACCTATTGATGCGTTATAAAAAATACAAATACAATGGACATTATTATACAAAAGAGCGAGGCTCAGCTTTTGAAGCACATTTACATCAAAACACAAATAACCTAATGGAGCACCCCTTGGGTTATTACTCTACACCTGAGAAAAATGGAGATATTCCAGTGATGATTTTTTCCCCAACGATTGTAAATGATGGAAGAAGACTTATTATGGCCTCTCAATCCATGAATTTTCTTAATGCTAACAAAACATTACAAGAAAGTCAAACCTATGAAAACATTGATTATTTGAGCTTTTTTAAATCAAACAGCCCCTTTTCTGTTCGCTTTTCTTCTGTATTAAGAGCAAGCGCAACATTTCCTATCATTATGCCCATGGTTACTATGCCCACGATCCCTGAAATTCAATTAATGGATGCAGGAATACGAGATAATCACGGAGGAAAATTAAGCATCGATTATTTGTATGCATTAAAATCATGGATTAAAGAAAACACCTCTGGAGTCATTATTATAGAAAGTAGAGATAAAAAAAGATTACTAAAAGATGATCATTTTGAACAAATATCATTAACTCAAAAAGTAATGGTGCCTTTTTTAAACATGTTATATAATTTTGAAAAAGTTCAAACCTACAATCAAGAACAGCTTATCAATCTATGCGAAACAAGCTTTGATTTCCCAGTTGACATTGTCACTTTTAACCTAAGAGAAAGCAAAAAAGACAAAATCTCTCTATCATGGAGGTTAACAAAAAAAGAAAAACAAAAAATCAATCAGGCGATTAATAATATCGAAAACAAGAAAGCTCTTGCTCGCCTTAAAGAATTATTAAAATAAGAAGAGACCCTTACGGGCCTCTTCAATAACTAAATCTTAAGCTGTTAGTTTAGTTAACATTCCATTTAACGTTAAAAATCATCATTGGTTTCATTTCAAATCCTAAATCAGGTCTTTAATTACAAAGAAATTAACAAGATTTTATGGATAAAGTTTTTACTTTTTTAAAAGTAATATCAAATCTCAATATAAATTTGGAGTTACGTGAATCAACACAACTCCATAAAAGCACTTGTTAGTTTGGTCGATGACCCCGATGAAACGATCTATGGACAAGTCCGAACAGAATTAATTAAACATGGGATTGCCGCTATTCCTTATCTGGCAAGCTCTTGGACTGATGATCTATTTAGCAACATACATCAATCAAGGATTAAAAATCTAATTAATGACATTCATTTTTCTGACGTAAAAATACAATTAAGGGAGTGGGCAGAATCAACTGAAAAAGATTTATTAAAAGGAACGATTATTATTTCAAGGTATATTTCTTCTGAAATTAACTCCGATAGCATCTATAATTATTTTGATGAATTAAAAAGAGATATCTGGTTAGAAACGAATAATTATCAAACTGCATTTGAAAAAATAAAAATTATAAATCGTGTGCTTTTTACTCATCATGGTTTTAGTGGAGATAAAGAAGACTACCACTCTCCTGATAATTCCTATATTCACACGGTCATTAAATCTAAAAAAGGAAACCCACTAAGTTTAAGTTTAATTTATAGCATTCTTGCTCAATCACTTGACATTCCTGTTTATGGAGTTAATCTTCCAAAACATTTTATATTGGCATATATGGATGAAGAAGGCACAAATGTGGCTATTAATCAAGAAAATGAATTTGGCACTTTGTTTTACATTAATCCTTTTTCTAAAGGAGCTATATTGAATTTGGATGAAATAAAAACTTTCCTTGACGATTTAAAAATTGGTCATAACCGTGATTTTTTTGAGCCTTGTTCCAATTCTGACATTATAAAACGCATGTTAAACAATCTCCTTTGTTCTTATCAAAACTTAAATAAAAACAAAGAAGTTAACGAGTTAAAACAATTGCTTTGTGTTTTAAAATAAAAGTTAATTCAAGGTGAACTTGATGTTTAATTTCTCTAAGGCCTTAAATAATTTTTTTGTCGGATTCACTCTTATGGTTCTTGAATGAAACTTTACATCCATGTTTTGTTTTTGATCAAACACGGTGATTTTAAGATCACACGAGCCATTATTTTCTCTTAATATTTCATTGATACTTTTAATGTAAGATTGATTCAAATCGGATGAATATAACTGCATGTGAAGATTATTAATTCTTTTTTCTGCTAATTGATTAAGCAATTCCATGGAGTTTATTCTAAATTCCATTCTATCATTATACCTCGACTTTTGAAAAGCTCCTCTAATTGCAACAAATGACCCAGGTGAGAGAAAATGCTGAAAGCGCAAATAAGTTTCTCCAAATAAATGGAGGCGGAAAGTGTCATTATAATCTTCAATCATTAAAACACCATACTTGTCTCCCCTTTTAGTTAACCTTTCTTCTGCATTTGTAATAATTGCTGCAACTGTTAATTCTTTTCTTTTGACTTCAAGTGGTCTGTTTAACATGGAAACAGTTGCATTACAAAATGCTTTTATCTCATATTTATAATCATCAAGAGGATGACCTGAAATAAAGATGCCCACCACTTCTTTTTCTTTAGTAAGCTTTGTTAAGCTATTCCATGGTTCTATTTCAGGGTATTCAGGTTCTGGAAGAGGAACATCTGACTGTTCACCAAACATAGAAATTTGAGAAGACTTTTGTTCTTGTTGATGCCTTGTTCCAAAACTTAACACTTTTTCTAAAAATATTCTTCCAGAATTATCTTCCACAAAATATTGAGCTCTATGGGAATTTTTAAATGAATCAAAAGCCCCAGCATAAGCTAAATTTTTAAATGAGGTCACATTACAAATTCTAAGATTTACTCTTTTGGTCAAATCAAAAATAGATACATAATTTCCATTTTCTTCTCTTTCAGCAACTATCGCATCAACAGGACCGCTTCCAAGACCAAGTATTGCTCCTAAACCAAAGCGAATTTCTCCTTTTTTATTTACCATGAAAGTATACTGTGACTCATTCACATCAGGTCCCAATACCGAAAGCCCCATTCTTCTAGATTCCTCCATAAAAAAAGTAACCTTCTTAATGTCATTCATGTTATTACTAAGAACCGATGCAAAATACTCTGAAGGATAATTTGCCTTTAAATAAGCTGTTTGATAAGCAATCCAGGCATAACAAGTCGCATGGGATTTATTAAATGCATAAGAAGCGAAAGCCTCCCAATCTTTCCATATTTTTTCAAGAACATCAACTGGATGATTTTTTTTAATTGCTCCTTTCAAAAAAAGTGGCTTCATTTTATCAAGAGTTGCTCGATCCTTTTTCCCCATCGCTTTTCTTAAAGTATCTGCTTGACCTTTTGTGAATCCAGCTATTTTTTGTGACAACAGCATTACCTGCTCTTGATAAACCGTAATGCCATAGGTTTCTTTAAGATATTCCTCACAGTCATTTAAATCATAAACAATTGCTTCTTCTCCATGCTTTCTTCTAACAAATAAAGGAATGTATTCCATGGGGCCTGGCCTATATAGCGCAGCCATTGCTATTAAATCTGCGAACTCAGTTGGTTTAAGATCACGCAAATATTTTTGCATACCCTGCGATTCATATTGAAAAACCCCAACTGTTTCTCCTTTTTGAAACAAAGAATATGTTTTCTCATCATCCAATGGAAATTTATCCGGATCCAATTTCTTGCCATGTGTCTGTTCAATATACTTTACTGCATCCTTAATAAGAGTTAGAGTTTTCAAACCAAGAAAGTCCATTTTTAGTAAACCGGCATCTTCAGCTACAGAATTATCATATTGCGTACAAAACATATCCGAATCCTTATTCGTTGCAACAGGCACATAATTGGTTATGTCATCAGGAGTAATGATAACTCCACATGCATGAGTTCCTGTATTTCTCACAGAACCTTCCACATCAAATGCTTTGCGCAAAACAGCAGACGATAAACCTTTATTGGAATCAAATATTTTTCGTAATTCTAATGCCTTGTTAAAATCGTCTTTGGTTTGAAGTTTTTCGCTCAGATTCTTTTCTGATAAACTAAAAATCTTGTTAAGACTTATGGGAGGAACTAATTTTGCTAAGCGATCTGCTTCAGGCAAAGGTAAATCCATTACTCTTGCAGCATCTCTTATGGAAGATTTTGCAGCCATTGTTCCATATGTTATTATCTGCGCCACCTGTTTTGAACCATATTTATTTATTACATAGTCTATTACTTTTGATCTTCCTTCGTCATCAAAATCAATATCAATATCTGGCATAGAAATTCGGTCTGGATTTAAAAACCGCTCAAACAGTAAATCATATTTAATTGGATCTATATTCGTTATTCCAGTGCAATATGCAACTACCGAACCAGCGGCAGAACCCCTGCCAGGGCCAACAGAAACCCCCATTTCTCTTGCTGCAGAACAAAAATCCTGAACAATTAAAAAATAACCTGGATAACCTGTATTTTCAATCGTTTTTAATTCAAAATCTATTCTCTCTTTAATGTCATCACTTATACTATCATATCTTTTTTTAGCCCCTTGATAAGTTAAGTGCTTGAGATAGTTATTTTCCCCTTTTTTGCTTTCCGTGTTTTCATCTATAGCATCTATAAATTCTTTTGGAATTTCAAAATTTGGAAGCAAAACATCTCGTTGAAGAGAATAATATTCACATTTATTTATTATTTCAGAAATATTTAAAATTGCCTCTGGCAAATCGTTAAATATTTGCTTCATTTCTTCTTGAGGTTTTAGGTAATATGAGTCATTTTCTAAACCATATCGAAACCCTCTTCCCTTACCTTTTGGCGCTGATACTAATTGATTGTCTCTAACACATAACAAAACATCATGTGATGCAGAATCTTCTTTTTTAAGGTAATAAACGGTATTTGAGGCAATCATTTTTACCTCATGTTTGTCGGCAAACCTTATTAGTGTTTCGTTGACTCTTTCTTCAACTTCTAATCCATGGCGATTTATTTCTATATAAAAATCATCCCCAAACTGCTTTTTCCACCATAACAGCGATTCTTCTGCCTGATTTTCACCAACCTGTAATATTAATCCTGGAATTTCTCCTTGTAAATTTCCAGACAAGACAATAATATCATTTTTATATTCTTCAATTGCTGCCCTATCGATTCTAGGAACATAATAAAACCCTTCTGTATAAGCAATGGAAGCAAGCTTTATTAAATTTTGATACCCTTTTTTATTCTTTGCAAGAAAAACAACCTGAAACCCATTGTCTTTCATGTTTTTGTTAAACCTATCTTTACAAATATTGAACGAACAGCCTATTATCGGTAAAATTTCTTTTTTGATTTGATTGCCCTCTTGTTGGTTATGTGCTTTGATTTTCTTATTGTAATCTGAAACTGTTTTTTCAAATCTAAATGCAGCCATCATATTTGCGGAATCCGTTAAAGCCACAGCTGGCATTTCAAACTCCCCCACTCTATCTATGAGCCTCTTTATATGAATGGTTGACTGCAAAACCGAAAACTGAGAAAACACATGAAGAGGACTATAATCAAGCTTATCTAAATCAATCTCTTTGTCAATAGCCCTTTTTTGTATAGGGCTTTTCTTTATGGATTTTTGTCTGATTTTTGCTGATTCCGCTTTTAAATTTTTATGCTTTATGCCAACCGGTTGAACAGTATCTTGATTAATCAAGATAAATTCCTTCATCTGATTGGAATCCATCTTCATTTCTTCGGAAGAAAAATTTCCTGACCGAACCAGTTCAAAAAAGCATCTGGTTGTTGCTTCAACATCAGCCGTTGCGTTATGTGCTTCATTAAATTGAGATCCAAACAAATGGTAATGCAACTCTGACAAAGTAGGCTTTTTAAACTTCCCTCCTCTTCCTCCAGGTATTTGACACAATTGCGCTGTCTTTTCTGTACAGGTATCCAATAAAGGAAAGGAGACCAAGGGAGATTCCTTTTTCTCTCTAACATATTCAGAGCCAAGAACATTTATATCAAAAATCAAGTTCTGACCAACAATAAATTGAGCTCTGTTTAATATTTCTGAAAATGATGCAAGAACTTTTGAAAGCGTAACCCCTTGTTGTGTAGCTAATTCTGTAGAAACACCATGAATTGACTCCGAGTCAATTGGGATATTAAAACCATCTGGTTTAATCAAATAATCTTGATGTTCTATTAATTTTCCTGTGTTGTCATGAAGCTGCCATGCAATTTGAATTACCCTAGGCCAATTATCCGTATCGGTAATTGGAGCATTAAAATCTCTAGGCAAACCCGTAGTCTCTGTATCAAATATTAAAAACATCTAAAAAAATATTTATTAAAGATAATTAATCAATGTAATGAAACCGGTTGATTTCTCTTTTTTCATTTAAAATAATTTTATCTCACTATTCTTTTTTATTTTCACATCCAAATTTAAAGCATGTTGTGCAAAAAAATCTTTTTTTCTTTTTGTTTTATGCCCTGCATTATTATGGCTCAAATTATCCCTTTAAATGGTGCTCAGGAGTCAAAAAGCACATATATAGCTCTAACCAATGCTGAAATATTTATATCTCCCGAAAAAAAAATTAAGTCTGGATATATTTTAATTCAAGGAGAAAGAATCATAAAAGTTGGAAAAAAAGGGAAATTCCCAAAAGGAACAAAAATTATAGATTGTGAAAAAGGAGTAATAATTCCTTCATTTATTGAGCCCTATTCAAACCTTGGTTTGCCTAAATCTGAGGCGCAGAAAAAAAACAGAGTTACAAATACTTCTTATTATTGGAATAGTGCTATTCATCCGGAAATAGACGCTTCTACCATTTATACATTTGATAAAGAAAAAACCGTTTTTTATCAAAAAATGGGCTATGGCACAGTAGTAAGTCATTTAAATGATGGGATTGTTAGAGGAACAGGCGCCTTGATTCATCTTTCAAATGAAAACACAAGGAAACAAATTGGCAAAAACAAAATAGCTAGTTTCTATTCCTTTAAAAAAGGATCTTCGAAACAAAAATACCCCACTTCTCAAATGGGAAGTATTGCATTATTAAAACAAGCTCATTATGATTACTCTTATTACATAAATTCCAATAAAAAAAATAATGCTTCTTTCAATCAATGGGAAGAAGCTCTAGCTCTGCCTCAATTTTTTATCGTCGGAAATATTTTGGAATTGTTAAGAGCTGAAAAAATAAACACTGAAACAAAAGACTCTTACATCTATATTGGTGGCGGCGATGAATATAATGCCATTAATAAGTTAAAAGAAATAAATCCATCCATTGTGATCCCCTTAAATTATCCAAAAGGATATAAAATAACGGATCCTTATTCTGCAAAAAAAATCCCATTAAAAACACTTAAGCACTGGGAAACAGCTCCATCAAACGCCTTTCTTCTTCATAATGAAGGAATAAAGTTTTCTTTCACCACAAAGAACATTAAAAAAGAAAGTGTGTTTTGGGATAATATCAGAAAAACAATAAACAGGGGGTTAGGTGAACAGCAAGCTTTAAATGCATTAACCATAGAACCAGCAAAACAACTAAACATCCTTAATGATTTCGGCACTATTAGTGAAGGGAAATATGCTAATTTTTGTCTTTACACCGAAAATCCTTTTTCACAAAAAACCACTCTGCTGTCTTCGTGGAATAGAGGAATCGAAAAAACATGGAATACGAAACCAAAACATCATTTATCAGGAGAGTACAAAATCAATATCGAAAACATTGACATTGATCTTCAAGTAAAAATCACAGATGTAAAGAACAATTCCAAAATTGTTTTTATTAAAGATAGTATTGGAGAAAAATTAAATTTCAATAGACAAAAGAATGACATTACTTTTCAATTCATCCTTAATGATTCGATTTATGATGGATTGTTTTTGCTTCATGGAAAAATAAAAACAAACGGAACTATTTTTGAAGGAGATGCTCTTTTGCCAAATGGGAAAATGGTTAAATGGAATGGCTATAGAGTTAAAAACAAGAAAAAAGAAGCGAAAAAAACAATCAACAAAAAAGAAGAACCACAAGAATATTTAACAAGCTTATGGAAACCCAACATCTCCTTTGGATATGATTCTATTCCAGAAACTCAAAAAATTGTTTTTAAAAATGTCACTATATGGACAAATGAAAATGAAGGAAATATTAATAATGGAACCGTCATTATTAATAATGGAAAAATAGAATATGTAGGAAATAACAAGCCAATAAAGGAAGAAATAAATACGCTTATCATTGATGGAAAAGGAAAACACTTAACCTCTGGAATAATTGATGAACATTCTCATATTGCTATATCGAAAGGAGTAAACGAAAGCGGCCAAGCCATTTCAGCAGAAGTTAGTATTGGCGATGTGGTCAATTCAAATGACATAAACATCTACAGGCAACTTGCTGGAGGAGTTACTGCAGCACAGTTACTTCATGGCTCTGCAAATCCTATTGGAGGAAAATCTGCCTTGATAAAATTAAAATGGGGGTGTTTGCCAGAGCAAATGCTAATTAAAAATGCCCCTAAATTTATAAAATTTGCACTCGGTGAAAATGTAAAACAATCCAACTGGGGAGATGGCAACACTACACGTTTCCCACAAACTCGTATGGGAGTAGAGCAAATCTATTACGATGCATTTAACCGTGCAAAAAACTATAAAAATGAATGGAATAAATACCTGCAAACAAAAAAAGGAATTCCTCCTAGAAAGGACCTTGAATTAATTACCTTAAATGAAATACTTGATGGGAAAAGAAACATAACTTGTCATTCTTATAGCCAATCAGAAATTAATATGTTAATGCATGTTGCAGATTCCTTAAATATTAAAATAAACACTTTTACACACATTCTGGAAGGCTACAAACTTGCAGATAAAATGAAAAATCATGGGGCTGCTGCATCAACTTTTTCAGACTGGTGGGCATACAAGTTTGAAGTGAATGATGCCATTCCTTATAACGCATCTCTTTTACATGAACAAGGTGTTTTAGTAGCAATTAACTCTGATGATGCTGAAATGGGCAGAAGGTTAAATCAAGAAGCAGCGAAGGGAGTTAAATATGGAGGGATGAGTGAAGAAGATGCTTGGAAAATGATTACTCTAAACCCAGCTAAAATGTTGCATCTTGATGACAGAATGGGAAGCATAAAAAAAGGAAAAGATGCAGATCTGGTTTTATGGTCTGATAATCCGTTAAGCATTAAAGCAAAAGCAGAAAAAACACTTATTGATGGCATTCTTTTTTACGATATTGAAAAACAACAAGACTTAATTGAAAGGAATCATAAGGAAAGGAGTCGAATTCTAACATTAATGATGCAAGAAGACAGCAAATCTTCAAAATCATACGTGAAAAAACAAAAACATTCTTTTCATTGCAATACCATTGGAGAAGTTGAACTTAATGAAGAAAATTTACATTAAAATGATTAAAAAAACATTCCTTCTTATTTTTTGTTTCTTTTTTTACAGCATTGGCTTTTCTCAAGATAAAGTGTTAATTCTTAATGGGTTTTTACATATTGGAAATGGAGACACTATTCCAAGCGCATTGATCTCTATTGAAAACGGAATTATTACAAAAGTTGGAAATTCCCTAACAACTAGCTATAAACTAAATGAATGGGATACGATCATTAATGCTAAAAACAAACATATTTATCCTGGATTTGTTGCTCCAAATACAACTCTTGGATTGACGGAAATAGATGCTGTAAGAGCAACTCGAGATTATAGAGAGGTTGGTTCTCTAAATCCTCATATACGCTCTCAAATTGCATACAATGTGGAGTCCAAAGTAATGTCAACGGTTTTAACCAATGGCGTTTTGATTTGTCAAGCCACACCAAGAGGAGGACGGGTCTCTGGCAGCTCATCGGTGATGAAACTTAACGGATGGAACTGGCAAGATGCTACTATACATAAAGATGACGGCATACATGTTAATTGGCCAGTAGTTAACTGGAAAAGAAATGATCCTGAAAAAAATGGTCTTACAAAAGAATATGAAAACGAGGTAAAACAACTGGGCGACTTTTTTTGTTTAGCAAAAAAATATGCCGAAAAAAAAGAGAAAACAGATAGCATTGATATTCGTTTAGAAGCTATGAAAAAATGCTTTTCTCAAAATAGACGCATCTACTTTCATGCCAATGAAATACAACAAATATTAGATGTTATTTCTTTTGTTGAAAAATATAAAATAAAATATCCTGTCATTATTGGCGGCTACGATGCTCCAATTGCAGGCAAAAGATTAAAAGACGCTAATATTCCTGTAATGATTAAGCGGGTACACAGCCTTCCAGACATGGCTGACGACCCCATTGATTATGTTTTCAAACTGCCTTCATTATTAAAAGAAAATGGAATCCTTTTTTGCCTGGAAAACAGTGGCGATATGGAAGCTATGAATGCTCGAAACATTCCGTTTTTGGCAGGAACTGCTTCTTCATATGGATTAAGTAATGAAGAAGCCATTGAGGCAATATCATTATCTGCATGTAAAATACTAGGGATTGATAATAAATACGGTTCTATTGAAAAAGGAAAATCAGCAACTTTTTTTATTTCCGATGGAAATGCGCTTGATATGATGACAAATAATGTTACAAATATTTTTATTGATGGAAAAATTGTTTCGACTGAAAATTTTCAGTCTACATTATATCAGAAATATCAAAACAAGTACAAGAATAGTCAAAAGTGAAAAACATTCTTATTGCTGGAGGAAGTGGTTTTTTAGGATCTGAACTAAAAACACATTTTAAGCAAAATGGACATACCGTTTTTGTGTTAACAAGAAACCCCAAATTAAAGAATGATCTTTACTGGTGTCCAGACAATAAGAAAATTCAGCTAAAAGAACTAAAAAAAATTGAAATCATAATCAATCTTTGCGGAGCTAATTTAGCACAAAAAAAATGGCGCAAAAAAAGAAAAAAGACACTTATCAACTCAAGAGTTGACCCTACAGAATTCTTATATCAAAACAAAGAAAAATTTCCTGCTTTAGAACATTACATTGGTGTTTCAGGGGTCAATTGTTTTGGAAACACAAATGATCAAAAAGTTTATACTGAAACAGATTCTTTTGGACAGGATTTCCTTTCTTCACTAGTAAAAAAATGGGAAGCCGCACATTTTTTATTTACAAAAGAATTCGCCACAACCATACTTCGTCTTCCGATTGTGTTAAGCAAAAACAAAGGAATGTTAAAAAGAATGGAATTTTCTTTTTCACGGGGTTTTGGATCTGTTTTAGGAAATGGAAATCAAATAATGAACTGGATAAGCTGTCAGGATCTTAAACGCGCCTTTACTCATGTCATTGAAAGAAAAACTCTAGGAACATTTCAGCTTTGCGCTTCCAACACATGCAATAAAGAATTTAGTACCGCTCTTGCCAAAAGCATGAACAAAAAAATATTTTTACCAAATACTCCTGTTTGGGTTTTGAAATTAATCTTGGGAGAAATGCATACTCTTTTGGTCAATGGGAATTACATTTCAACTGAAAAATTTATGAAAACAAACTTCCATTATCAACAAATGGACATTAATGATGTTTTCACAAAAACCTACCCCAACAAACAATCCAACAGAACATAAGAATTTCTATATTTTATAGTAATTTCGCAGTCATTAGAAAATGAACACTGGAGATATGCAAACAAAATATCCTGAAAGAAAAGCATTAAATCTAGCTAATGTCGCCAATGATGTTGCTAATCAATGGGAATCAGAAGGAACTTTCCACAAAACAATTGAATCTCGAAATGGTGCTCCAAATTTTGTTTTTTATGAAGGCCCACCATCAGCAAATGGACTTCCTGGCATACATCATGTTATGGCAAGAACAATTAAAGATGTTTTTTGTAGATACAAAACTCTTAAAGGGTTTCAGGTTCACCGAAAAGCTGGATGGGACACACATGGACTTCCGGTTGAATTAAGTGTTGAAAAAGAACTCGGCATAACAAAAGAAGACATTGGAAAAAAAATATCTGTAGAAGAGTATAATCAGGCATGTAAAAATGCGGTAATGCGTTATACAAACATCTGGAATGATTTAACCCAAAAAATGGGCTATTGGGTAGATATGGAAAACCCATATGTTACCTATGAATCAAAATACATGGAAAGTGTCTGGTGGTTACTTGGTCGTTTATATAAGAAAAACTTTTTATATAAAGGCTACACCATACAGCCATATTCTCCTAAAGCTGGAACAGGACTTTCATCTCACGAAATTAATCAACCAGGATGCTATAAAGATGTTACAGACACAACAGTTGTTGCGCAATTTCAACTTGATGAAAATCAAACATTAAATGGCTTATCTGAAATTATTTCAAAAGAAGAGCTTAATCAAACACATTTTCTTGCATGGACAACAACTCCGTGGACGCTTCCTTCCAATACTGCTCTTGTGGTTGGGCCAAAAATAAAATATTCCGTTGTGCGAACTTTTAATCGCTATACCTCAAAAAAAACAACTGTAATTTTGGCAAGCAATCGTGTTTCTTCACATTTTGGAAAAGAATATTCGCAAGTAAGCTCTATTGATGAACTCAATAAAGAAAGCAAAAGTATTTTGTTTTATGTTGCCGGAGAAATCGAAGGGAAAAATTTAGTTGGATTAAAATACAAACAATTATTGCCCTATTGTTTACCTGCAGAAAATCCTGAAAATGCATTTCAAGTAATTAAAGGAGACTTTGTCACCACTGATGATGGAACAGGAATCGTTCATGCTGCGCCAACATTTGGAGCCGATGACTATAAAGTTGCTAACGAATCTGGAGTTCCGGGAATGCTGGTAAAAGACAAAAATGGAAATCTGGTTCCCCTTGTTAATCTTCAAGGAAAATTCAGAGAAGAGGTGTCTGACTTTGCTGGCATGTACGTCAAAAATGAGTATTACAATAATGGAGAAGCTCCTGAAAAATCTGTAGATGTTCTAATTGCCATCAAATTAAAAGAAGAAAACAAAGCATTTCTTGTTGAAAAATATGTGCACTCCTATCCGCACTGCTGGAGAACAGACAAACCCGTATTATATTACCCTTTAGATTCTTGGTTTGTTCGTGTTACCCAAAAAAAAGAAACACTAATAAGACTCAATAAAGCTATTCAATGGAAACCTGCATCCACTGGAAGTGGAAGATTTGGGAAATGGCTTGAAAATGCAAACGACTGGAACTTATCTCGTTCTAGATACTGGGGAATTCCAATTCCAATATGGAGTAGCGACGATGGCGAAGAATCCATCTGTATTTCATCCATTGAGGAACTTAAAATAGAATGTGAAAAAGCCGTTAACGCGGGGATAATGGATAAAAATCCGCTTTCAGCTTATGTCATTGGAGATATGTCAGAAGAAAACTATAGTAAAGTTGATATTCACAAACATTTTGTAGATGAGATCACTCTAGTTTCTTCATCAGGAAAAAAATTACATCGAGAAGCTGATTTAATTGATGTGTGGTTTGATTCGGGATCTATGCCGTATGCGCAACTACATTATCCATTTGAAAATAAAGATAAAATTGAATCTAACAAGCGATTCCCGGCTGATTTTATTGCAGAAGGAGTTGATCAAACAAGAGGATGGTTTTACACTCTACATGCAATAAGCTCTATTATTTTTGATTCTGTTGCTTACAAAAATGTTGTTTCAAATGGACTAGTGCTAGATAAGAATGGGCAAAAAATGTCTAAAAGAATTGGCAACGCAACGGATCCGTTTGAAACTCTTGCAAAATATGGAGCAGATGCGACTAGATGGTACATGATTACCAATGCACAACCCTGGGACAATTTAAAATTTGATACGGATGGAATCGTTGAAGTACAGCGAAAGCTATTTGGGACGCTTCACAACACCTATTCTTTTTTCTCACTATATGCCAATATTGATGGTTTTGATTATCAAGAATCTCAAATACCACTTAAAGATCGTCCCGAGATTGATAGATGGATTATTTCAAAACTAAATAGTCTTATTGTTGCTGTGGATGAATTATACAATTCATACGAACCTACTCAAGCAGGTAGATGCATTCAAGAATTTGTAACCGATCAGCTATCAAACTGGTATGTTCGACTTTGTAGAAGACGTTTTTGGAAAAGCGATGACACGCAAGATAAATTAAGTGCGTACCAAACTTTATATAGCTGTTTAAAAACAATTTCTATTCTGGGGGCGCCTATTGCTCCTTTTTATATGGATCGACTTTACAGGGACCTTTGTCCGAGCATGAATAGTTCTGTTCATCTAACTGATTTTCCTTGTGTAAATAAAACGCATATTGATGTTTCGTTAGAAAACAGAATGAATCTTGCACAACGTATTTGCTCTTTATCTTTAGGCCTTCGAAAAAAAGAAGTTATTAAAGTCAGACAGCCTCTTCAAAAAATCCTTATCCCATCTCTAAACTCCTCTTTTTCAGATGATGTAAAACAAATAAAAGATTTGATTATGTCAGAGGTAAACATCAAAGAAATTGATCTAGTAGAAGATGATGGGAAAATGCTTGTTAAACAGATAAAACCAAATTACAAGTCTATTGGGCCGAAATATGGGAAACACATGAAAGCTATCAGTAAAATAGTCTCTGGGTTTTCACAAGAAGATATTGCTGAAATACAGCATAACGAAGGGTGGACCGGAGATGTTAATGGTGATGAGATTTGTCTTACTCAAGATGATTTTGAAATTAATGCGAAAGATATTCCAGGCTGGGTAGTTGCAAGTGAGGGAAAACTCACCGTTGCTCTTGATGTTACTGTGACAGAGAGATTAAAGGCTGAAGGAATTGCTCGAGAATTAATCAACAAAGTTCAAAATTTGAGAAAAGACAACCGTCTTGAGGTTACCGATAAAATTGTTTTAAACATTTCAAGCACATCAATTATTGAATCCGCTATAAACACACATAAAGAATATATCAGCAATGAGGTTTTGGCATCAGAGATTAACTTTGTAAAGCATGAAGAAACCATTCAATCTGTTGATATAGAAAACTCTAACGATACAAGGGTTTCTTTAATTAAAAAATAACTTTTGAAATTTTCTAAAAACTTTGTTCGATTAAACTGCTTAGTAGTAATTAGTATCTATTTGGTGGTTATCGCAGGAAGTTTTGTTCGAACTAGTGGTAGCGGAATGGGTTGTCCAGATTGGCCCAAGTGTTTCGGAAAATGGATTCCCCCAAAACACGCAAGTGAAATCCCTTCGAACTACAAAGAAATTTATTCGGAAAAAAGGGCGAAGAAAACAATTCGTTTCTGTGCTTTTTTAAAAAGCATCGGTCTAAAAAAAACGGCAGAAAAAGTTAGTAATGACCCTGGTTTATACATTGAAGATGATTTTAATGGAACAAAAACATGGACAGAGTATATTAACCGTTTAATTGGCTTTATTTGCGGAAATTTAATGCTTATTTTCTTTTTTTGGATGTGTATAAAATATCGACAAAAAAAATTGCTTTCCCTGCAGGCTTTTAATCTGATTTTAATGGGAGTACAAGCCTGGTTTGGCTCTATTGTTGTTGCCACCAACCTTGTCCCATGGACAATTACAGTCCATCTTTTTCTAGCGCTATTAATAATAGGAATTCAATTAAAAATATTGTTTGACATTTCCGAAACAAAAACAAAAGAATTAAAATTGCCCAAAATCATCAAAATAAGCCTGCTTATAATTTTATTAATTACATGTTATCAAATATTTTTAGGAACACAGGTAAGAGAGTCTATCGACCTTTTAACAAAACAAGGGTATAATAGAGAAAGTTGGACAGAGATGCTGGGCATTCCCTTTTATATTCATCGAAGTTTCTCTTGGCTGGTTCTTATAGGAATGGGAGTTCTATTTTACATCAACCACCAAAAATATAAAATTAACTCACTACGAAATTCTTTTATAATTCTTTGTTTAGGACTAATTAGTGGTGTTCTTTTAGCATATGCAGATATGCCAGGACTCGTTCAGGTTAGTCATCTTTTGTTTGCTGTAATATTATTTGGACAATTGTTATGGCTACATTTTGAATTAAGAAACAGAAATTATTAATTTTGTTTAAAATCATTATAAATAAACAAATCATGTCATATACATTACCTCAATTAAATTATGCTTACGACGCATTAGAACCTCATATTGATGCTAGAACAATGGAAATACATCACTCTAAGCATCATCAAGGATACACAAGTAAACTAAATGCAGCCATCCAAGGAACTGAGATGGAGGGAAAATCATTAGAGGACCTTTTTATTAATCACATGGACAACAATGCAGTCAGAAATAATGGCGGCGGTTTCTGGAATCACTCTTTATTTTGGGAAGTAATGAGTCCAAATGGAGGAGGAAATCCAAGTGGAGATCTTGGAGATGCCATTAATTCAGCATTTGGATCATTTGAAGAATTTAAAACTGCATTTGCTGCAGCTGCTGCAACCCGATTTGGATCTGGGTGGGCGTGGCTTTGTGTTAAAAATGGTCAACTAGAAGTTTGTTCAACAGCAAATCAAGATAACCCACTAATGAATGAAGGTTGTGGAGGCACTCCTATATTAGGTCTAGATGTATGGGAGCACGCTTACTATCTTAACTATCAAAACAGAAGACCAGATTACATCAACGCATTTTTTAATGTTATTAACTGGGAAGCTGTTTCTGAAAAATTCAATGCTGCGAAATAAATTGCAGAAGAAGAAATAAAAAAAGGGGGCAAATGCCCCCTTTTTACTTTAAATAAATGTTATTTAGTGCTTTGAAAGATAATCTGCTACCCCATCAAAAGATGCAGTCATTCCATCTTTTCCTTTTTGCCAGTTTGCTGGACAAACTTCTCCATGTTCTTCATTAAACTGAAGAGCATCAACAATTCTTAATGCTTCATCGACATTTCTTCCCAATGGAAGGTCATTAACAAGCATATGTCTAACCACACCTTCTTTATCAATTAAAAACAATCCTCTAAATGAAATCATCGACCCTGTTGCTACAAGGTTCCCTTCTACATCATAATCATATTCTCCAGTCAAAACTCCGTATGCATCTGCAATCGTTTTAGAAGTGTCTGCAAGAATTGGATAAGTAACTCCCTGAATCCCTCCTTTATTTTTAGGAACCTGAAGCCATCCCCAATGAGATTGTTCTGTATCTGTTGAACAAGCTACAACTTTCACTCCTCTTGACTCAAAGTCTGCCAAAGCATTCTGAAATGCATGAAGCTCTGAAGGACAAACAAATGTGAAATCTTTTGGATAAAAAAACAAAATCACTTCATTTTTCCCTATAAACTGCTCCAATGAAAAGTTTGGCACTATTTCTCCGCCGTTAACTACAGCTGCCGTCTTAAATGAAGGCGCCTTTTTTCCTACTAATGTTGTCATGTGTTTATTTTTTTATTTATAAGTGCAAATTTACAATTTTTAAAGCATTCTCAAATAACTGTAAATCATCTAATTTTATTACTTTCATTTTAAGATGAAATTTACAGATCAAATCGCCCAATATATCTATGAAAAAAACATTGATCTGAACAATTTATGCATTATTATCCCTTCCAAAAGAGCGCAGTTATATATTTCTTCATCGCTTTTTGAAAAATACCAAAAACCAATTTTTGCTCCACAAATGCAAACTATCGATGAATGGATTAAAGAGCAATGTACATTTAGTGTAATTGATAAAACCAGTCTTATTTTTCAACTTTACAAAGTGCATATAGAAATTGAAAAAGACAAAGAAAAATTATCTTTTGACGAATTTCAAAAATGGGGATCTCTTTTATTAAAGGATTTTGATGAAATAGATAGGTATCTTTTAAATTATAAAGATGTGTTTAAAAACTTAAAAGAAATACATCGGCTAGAAGATGATTTTTTAAGCAGTTGGCAAGTGGAAGAAGAAGAACTTTCAACAACACAGAAAAAATTCATGAAGTTCTGGAATTCTCTTCCCGAATATTATGTGAAATTTCAAAAAGTTCTAACCGAGCAAAACATCAACTACTCGGGAAAAGCATATCGATATGTTGGTGAAAACATTGCTTCTATCTTGGAAAGCAATCAAAAAGACATTTTATTTGCCGGTTTTAATGCTTTATCCAAAGCAGAAATTGAAATTTTTAAAGCAGCAAATAAAAGCAGTAAAGGACATATTTTAATCGATGCCGACAAATACTATACTGAAGATAAAAATCACGAAGCGGGATCGTTTATAAGGCAACTATTAAAAGAACTTCAAGTCTCTTCTCTTCCGTTTATTAAAGATCAATTAAAAAAGAAAGAATTAAATATCGAATTAATTGAATGCCCTCAAATCACAGGTCAAATTAAAGTTGCATCAACTATATTGGGATCTTTATCACCACAAGAGCTCAATAAAACAGTTTTATTACTTGCTGATGAATCGCTAATCGTTCCAATGATTCAAAATATTCCAAAAAGTGTTGAAAAGGCAAACATCACACTTGGACTTCCTTTAAAAAGCACCCCTATTAAATCATGGATAGAGCTCATTTTTAATATTCAAGAAAACAAAAGAAGGTTTTCTACAAAAGGGCTTTACTTTAAAGACTTTCAACTGTTTTGTAACCACCCTTTTGTTCAAGCCTCTTTGAGTAAAGAAGATAGAAATAAATTAATCAAAACCGAAGAGACTGCTGTTGAGTTTAATCAAATCATTCGCTCCATAGATTCAGTTAATTTCTGTGCGTATTTGCATGAACTTATCTCTATAATTTCTCAAGACTGGGAAGAAAAATGGATTAATGGAATAGAAATAATTCGAGAGTTAAATGCAAAATGTTTTGATAAATTAAAAGAAAAAAATGTGTTTGAAAAAGCAATATTACATTCTTTTGATCAAGCGATAGTTGAGCTTCAAAATATTAGCGCCAAGGATTTTCCGAAAATGAAATTCAACACTTTTCGTGCACTTTTCAAATCACACTCTTTCCAACAAAAAATATCTTACCATGGTAATCCAATAGAGGGATTGCAAATCATGGGGCTTCTGGAAACAAGAATGATTGATTTTGAAAATGTCATAATCCTTGGAGTGAATGAAGGTGTCATCCCGAATACAAATCCCATTGAAACTTTTTTTCCTATGGATTTAAGACGCTATTTAGGTCTTCCTCTTCCACGTCAAAAACAAGGTCTTTTTGCTTATCATTTTTATAGACTTCTTCATTTCGCAAAAAACATTTACTGCACCTACACAAGCGTAAGTGAGGGGATTGGAAAAACAGAAGCAAGCAGGTATCTTTTACAGTTAGATCTAGAACTTCAAAAACAAAATAAGAACATCCATTTAAAAAAGAAAAAATACCTCATCCCTTCAAGCGTGGTAAATGATAAAGACAAAGCCATTATTAAGGATCAAGCTTATTATTTTCGTTTGGACGAATTTTTTAAACGTCCATTATCTGCCTCTGCTATTAATAAATTTTTAAGTTGTCCCAAAGATTTTTACAATCGATACATCCTTGAGTTTGAGGAAGGGACAGGAATTGAAGAAGAATTAGAAAGCAGCACATTTGGAACTTTTATCCATGATGTGCTTGAAGAATTATACACTCCTTATGCATTGTTCGGTAAAGATGGAACGCAAAAAAAAAGCAAAGAACATCTATTAAGTCCAAAGGATATTGATATAATGCTAAATAAATATGAGGATTTGATGACCTTATTTTTTGAGAAGCATTTTAGGGGAAATAAAAAAGCATTTTCTTCTGGAAAGAATCTTTTAAGCTATAAAATGGCTTTGGAATTAACCAAACGAATCTTATTAAGAGAAAAACATTTACTTGAGAAACAAAAACATAATCTATCCATTCATCAACTCGAAGGCGATTTTGAAACAGCAATAGATTTAACTTTTAATGGACAGAAAAGAGCACTTAAGCTTAAAGGCAGAATCGATCGAATTGACTCCTTAAACGGACAAATTAGAGTAATTGATTATAAGTCAGGAAAAATTGAATCAAACGATGTCTCTTTTTCAAAAAAAGAGGAACAAAGTTATATCAGTGCTTTCTCTAATTGCAAGCATGCTGCACAATTAATAATGTACTGCATTTTATATAAGAACAAAAACGGGAAGTTTCCCGATATAACCGGAATATATTCAGTCATTAACCAAGATGACGATATAAGCAATTTGAAAAGCACAAAATTGGATCTAAAAGAAATCATCGGCCACTTCCCTGGTTTTTTGGAAGAAATGATTGAAACATTATATGACCCTAAAATACCTATAGAACACAATCATGATTCACGATTTTGTGCATTTTGTCATTGAAAAAATCATCTCTTTATTTGAAAAACATACCTTTGTAAAAAATGAGTAGAATGAACTTTGTAGAAGAACTCAGATGGAGAGGAATGATCCATGATATGATGCCCGGAGTTGAAGAGGAATTAAACAAAAAAAATCGAGTGGGATATATCGGTTTTGATCCTACAGCAGACTCTCTTCATATTGGAAGTCTTGTGCAAATTATGATTTTGGTTCATTTTCAAAAAGCAGGTCATAAACCAATTGCGCTTATTGGTGGAGCAACTGGAATGGTTGGGGATCCTTCAGGAAAATCCAACGAACGAAATCTTCTTGGAAAAGAGGAGATTGAAGCCAATATAAATGGAATTCAAAAACAACTCGAGAAATTTTTAAGCTTTGATGACAAAGAAAATTCTGCCGAGGTACTTAACAACCTCAGCTGGTTTGAATCTTTTGGTTTTTTAGACTTTATTAGAGATGTGGGCAAGCACCTCTCCATTAATTATATGATGGCAAAGGACTCTGTTAAATCAAGACTAGAAACCGGAATGTCTTTTACGGAGTTTTCGTATCAGCTTTTGCAGGGCTACGACTTTTTACATTTGTACAACAAACACAACTGCACCATTCAACTTGGGGGATCTGATCAATGGGGAAATATTGTGACTGGGACCGAATTGATTCGAAGAAAAATTAGTGGAAATGCATTTGCGGTAACCACTCCATTAATTAAAAAAGCAGACGGAACCAAATTTGGAAAAACCGAAGATGGAAATGTTTGGTTAGATAAAAAAAGAACTTCGCCCTATAAGTTTTATCAATATTGGTTAAATGCAAGCGATGAAGACGCTAAAAATTACATTAAAATATTTACCCTTCTTGACAAGGAAGAAATTGATGCTTTGATTGCAAGCCATGAGGAGGCTCCTCACATTAGAATCCTTCAAAAGAAAATTGCAGAAGACATTACCATAAGAGTGCATGGGCAAAAGGACTTTGATACTGCTGTTGCTGCTAGCAAGATTTTATTTGGTAAATCTACAACCGATGATTTAATGCAGTTAGATGAAGACACTTTTTTAAGTGTTTTTGAAGGGGTGCCTAAGTATGAAATGAACAGAAGCGACATTGAAAGTGGGGTTGGTATTGTCGATTTGCTTGGCACACGTTCTGGGTTTTTATCTTCAAATGGCGAGGCTAGAAGAGACATTAAAGGCAACTCTATTAGTGTAAATAAAGCTAAAATTAATGGAGAAATAATTCTTGATTCGAGTTCACTAATCAACAACAAATACATTCTTTTAGGAAAAGGCAAAAAGAATAATTATTTGGTAATTATATTGGATTAATGACAATAAATCAAAACAAACCCTACAAGATGGCATTTGAACATATCCAGCTTAAAACAGACCTTCACAATAGAAAAATAAAGATGCATCTTTAGCCCTACGTTGTGGCCAATTAAAATGAAGAGACTAACACTCATATTGATATCATTAATCTTTACTTGGAATTGCCATTCTCAAACTTCAGACACCTTAATAACGATAGATTTAAAAGAGCTGCCAGACAGGAATGGGTGGATATTTGAATCAACTGGTGGGCCAGCATATCGTTTGTGTAATGGACAAAAGTGTAATGGTGAGATTATTGACACATTTGAAAACGGTAAAATTAAACACAAAGCTTTTTACGTTGAAGGACAAACTGACGGAGTAGTAACAGATTATTTCCCCAACGGTCAAATTGAAGCAATCGGAAAATGTGAGAACGGTTCGAGAACTGGAGAATGGTTGTTCTATTTCGACAACGGGAATATTCAATCTTCAATTATTTATGAAATAGGACGTCCTGAGCCAAAAAAATGGGTTGACTACTATGAAAGTGGACAGGTAGAAAGCAAGTTTGAATACTCAGACGATATGTACCCACTTTATCACTTTGACTTTAACCAGAATGGCGATACAACTTTTGCATACTATCCTATTGAATGGTCAACAAAGATTTATGAATTCTATGAACGGTTTGATAATGGACAAATTAAAGAAGCTGGTCAACAACAATACATTGAGGACATTGGCTGGGTAAAAATTGGAAGATGGATGTGGTTTGACGAAAACGGAAAGTTAACCAGGGAAATAAACTATGAAAAATAACTGGCCACAACACTGTATATAGCAAATAGGGCGTTCGGTGGTTTGCGAAAGTTCAGCGCTATTTACCAATACCGCTAAATCGTTGATTTGGCTTTAAAATGAATAATATAAAAACAAAA